>Ga0302286_10000630_pt1 | contig 28521 bp, 16 predicted proteins | sample III_Fen_E2_3_FD_198765 | JGI IMG/M metagenome (GOLD analysis project Ga0302286, IMG submission 198765) | Peat permafrost microbial communities from Stordalen Mire near Abisko, Sweden - III_Fen_E2_3 | ecosystem: Environmental > Terrestrial > Soil > Wetlands > Permafrost | place: Sweden: Abisko...
GGGTTAAAGTGATTTGTTGGTACCGGATTGGGATTTGTTTGAAGTTTGTGGTTAATACAAGGATTGAATACCAGGTCTTAAGCCCCCATTTGGGGGTTTGGGGGTCGGAAAGCTTTAATAGCAAAAAGGATCACGAATTAGATATGTCGGTAATTTACAGAATTTAGATCAGGGATCTTGAATATCAGAAAGAATATGAATTCGATGCATTATTTAAACGCTGACTAGAAAAATTATTGAACTAATCTATAAATAATCGGTTGAAAATTTGACTGATTTAGTTTTAGTTCTATTTTCATAATACGAAAATATCCCCTTTAAATAATAGGTTTACGTGTAGTTTGTTGTAATAATTGATGTTTTCAGTATTATTATAGTTAATTATCAAATTTAACAGCACGGGTTCAGTAATATAACATACTAATTTATATCTTTGTGTTTTCTTGTTAAAGCTTTGTAATTTAAGATAACAGATATTTTAAATGGATTTTAAAACATTTTGATGACCCCAAAGTGATTAGGAGGCAGTTTTAATATGAATTGGTTGATATTAAAATTGTCTTTAAATGGAAACGGATATACAGGATTATGGAAAAAAAAGGCATATCTATAGCTACTCTCCTTCGAATCAAGGCAGAAAAATTGATTCAAAACAAACCTCTGAATAAACCCGCTGAAATTAACGAAGGAGACATACTTAAACTTCTTCATGAACTGGAAGTGTATAGTGTAGAGCTTGAATTACAGAATGAAGAACTCCTGAATGCGGGTGCAGATGCTGATGAATTATTAGTTAAGAATAGATTTTCTGAAGATATAAGACAACGGTTAATCCATGAATTTGAAATTAATCAGATAGAACTTGAATTACAAAATGAAGAACTGGCTTTCTCAAACAAAATATCACATGAAGTAGCCGAACGCTATTCCGACTTATTTAATTTTTCTTCTTCAGGGTATCTTATTCTTTCACGGGAAGGCGAAATACTTGATACAAACTTTTCAGGTGCCCGGCTTTTGGGAAAGGACCGATTCAAGTTGAAAGGCAGCCTGTTTGGTTTTTTTGTTACTGAGCTCGATCGCCCCATTTATAATGACTTCATTGATGATTTATTTATTGATAAATCCAAGTTAACTTGTGAAGTATCCATAACAATAGAAAATTCAAAATCCATTAATGTACTTCTTACAGGCATTTTAACACCGCAGGAAGGTCAGTGTCTGATAACAATTGTCGATATAACGGAACGCAAACAGTCGTCTAAATACAGGGAACTTACGCGTGAAATTCTACAAATATTGAATGAACCGGGGGATATAAAGGATTCGCTTCACAGAACCCTGACTGTATTAAAGGAAAGAACGGGTTTTAATGCGGTAGGTATCCGTTTACAGGAAGGGAGTGATTTCCCGTATCTGGAACAGGCAGGTTTCTCCGCTGATTTTATACTGACGGAAAATTCACTGATTGAACGGGATAATCTGGGGAAGGTCTGCCTTGATAAAAACGAAAAAGCTCGAATGGCCTGTACCTGCGGTTTGGTGATTTCAGGCAATGCCGGACCAACCGATCCGAATGTTACTCCGGGTGGAAGTTGGTGGACAAATGATTCTTTCCCGATTCTGAATGTGGCACCTCATAAAGATGTCAGGTATCATCCACGGAATACATGTATTCATGAGGGTTATGCGTCAATAGCCCTGGTGCCGATACGTGCGAATGATAAAACTGTCGGACTGATTCAATTCAACGATTACCGAAATGGTGTTTTTAATCAGAACAAGATTGAATTTCTGGAAGGAATAGCTTCGCATATCGCAGCTGCCCTAATGCGGAAGCAGGCAGAAGAAACCTTGCGTAAAAATGAAGAATTGTTACGCACCATTACCGAAAATGCGCCGGATATTATCATTCAACTGGATGAAAGCGGAACGATTCTCTATATGAACCGTTCTTTTTCAGGGCGCAGCAAGGAAGACTGTATAGGGAAAAACTTTTGTACATGGACGCTCCAGGAGTACCATGATTTAATGAAGCAATCATTGCAATTCGTTTTTGGAGCATCAACCACACAAACCTATCTTTCACAAGGCAACGATATTCATGGTGACTTGCGATGGTACAGAACCAGCATGTCTCCTGTCATGGAAGGAGAGGTGGTGAAAAATGCCATTCTGATTACACGGGATATCACTGAAAGTATATTGAGCGAAGAAATACTTCGGGAGAGTGAACAAAAGCGGAAAACGATCCTTATGACTGCCATGGATGGTTTCTGGATCATAGACCGGGTGGGTTGTATTCTTGAGGTGAATGAAGCCTATAGCCGGATGATTGGATACACGAGGCAAGAACTGTTAACGATGCGCATTCAGGATATTGAAGTTGCTGAAAGTGTTGAAGAAACGAAAGCCCATATTCAGAGAATCATAAAACTTGGAGAGGAAAGGTTCGAGACGCGCCATCGTTGCAAAGACGGAAGTATCATTCATATAGATGCCAGCGTCCAGTACAGGAAGGAGCAGGGGGGGCAGTTTGTGGCTTTTCTGCATGATATCACCAATCGCTTAAAACGCGAAAAGGCTATGTTTGAAAGCAATGAGCAATTCAGGTTGCTTTTTGAAAACAGCCAGGATGCTATATTATTTACCAATCCCGATGGAACAATTAATTTAGCAAATCCTGAAGCTGAAAGAATGTTGGGAAGAAGCAAAGAAGAAATAATAAGTCTTAAAAGGGATGAAATATCGGATATAACTGATCCGCGATTAGAACTGGCATTGGAAGAGCGGAAAAAAAAGGGCCATTTCAAGGGGGAGTTGAACTATTTACGAAAAGATGGTACCAGTTTTCCGGTGGATGTGACCTCCACCATATTCAAAGACTCGAATGGAATTGAACGATCGAGTATTATAGCCAGGGACATTACTGAAAGGAAGAAGGCGGAAGAATTATTGCGCCAAAGCAATGAACGGTATAAATCGTTGTTTCAGGATAACCATTCGGTGATGTTGCTGATTCATCCCGAAACAGGGAAAATAGTGGATGCAAACCTTACAGCCTGTACCTATTATGGTTGGTCACATACTGAGATGTGCAATTTCAATATCGATGAAATAAATACTCTTTCCAAAGAAGAAATTGCCTGTGAAATGCAACTTGCAAAAGAAGAACAACGAAATCATTTCTTCTTTAGGCACCGGCGGGCAACGAATGAAATTCGGGATGTGGAAGTATATTCAGGGCCTATTCGGTTTGGCGAAGAAACTATGCTTTATTCACTTGTCCATGATATTACCGAACGCAAGCAAAATGAAGAAGCATTACACCAAAGTGAAAACCGCTACAAATCATTATTTCAGAACAATCATTCTGTGATGTTGTTGTTAAACCCCGATTCGGGGGAAGTAGTCGATGCTAATCCTTCCGCTTGTAATTTCTATGGTTGGAGTCATTCAGAGCTTTGCCAAAAGAACATTTCTGAAATAGATCCGCTCCCAAAAGAAGAATTAAACCTAAAACTCCAAAATTCCAAGAAAGAAAGAGCCAATCATTTATTTGTTAAACATGTGTTGGCAAATGGCGAATTGAGGGATGTTGAGATTTATTCCGGACCGATACAGTTTAATGAATCAACCTTACTTTATGTGATTATTCACGATATTACAGAGAAAAAGATTATTGAAGAAGCATTACAAAAGAACAAAGACAATCTACGAGCCATATTGGATGCAACCCTAGAATCGATTTATTTATTTGATAAAGAAGGGTCGGTAGTAGAAGCGAATATAACTGCTGCAACAAGATTAAAACGAGATATAAAAGAAATTACCGGGCAAAAAATGTCTGAATTTTTACCTCAAGAAACATTGCAAAACCGGTTATCCCATTTGGATGAAGTATTTGCAACAGAAAAGCCGGTTCAATTTGAGGATCATCGCGATGACTATATTTTTGAACATAATTTTTTCCCTGTTTTTAATAATGAGAAAGTAGAATATGTAGTTAGTTACAGCAGGGATGTAACTGATTCGAGGAAAATGGAAGATTCACTGAAAGAATCTGAAAAGAAATACAGGGAACTGATAAAATATGCGCCAACCGGCATCTATGAAGTAGACACCAGAACTCAAAAGTTTTTGACAGTCAATGATGTGATGACAATCCTGTCGGGATATAGCCAGGAGGAGTTACTCTCGATGAATATGCTTGACATACTTTATGATGAAAGTAAAATTCTATTTATGTCCCGGGTTGATAGCCTGTTAAAAGGTGAATTGCCGAATGAAAATGTAGAATATAAAATAAAAGCAAAGGATGGACATGCTATTTATGCAACATTAGATGTGAATTTTACATTTAATGAAGAACACGAGGTAATAGGTGCAACCGTTGTTGGTCATGATATTACCGAACGGGTAAAAATGGAAGCAGCGTTGAGGGGCAGTGAGCAAAAACTTTCGGAGATTTATGCTTCGATGTCAGAAGGTTTGGCAATTCACGAACTGATTTTTGATAGTAATGGGAAAGCGGTTGATTACCTGATGCTTGAAGTGAACCCTGCTTATGAAAAAATTACGGGCATTCATCAACAGGATGTTGTCAATCGAAAAGCGACAGAATTATATTCCGTCGAAGAAGCACCTTATCTGGATATCTATGCAGAAGTAGAATGTACAAGTATTTCAAGGTCCTTCGAAACGTATTTTCCATCTATGAATAAATATTTCTCCATATCTGTCTTTTCACCGGGGAAGGGAAAATTTGTAACAGTATTCAGGGATATTACAACACAAAAACGAGCCTCAGAAGCACTACGGATCAGTGAACGTCAGTTGGATGCTGTATTCAACAGTGTAACTGAAACCATTATGATGTTGGATATTAACGGACATATTTTAACAGCCAACCAAACTGCGGCAAAGCGTTGGGGTTTGTCGGTGGAAGAAATGATTGGCAAAAATATGTTTGCGTTTACTTCACCTGAAACCCAAAAGAAACGGGAAGAACAGATACAGAAAATGATTGAAACCGAAACCCCGGTTCGTTTTGAAGACGAACGTGATGGAGCGGTATTCGATCTTACTTTTTATCCGATCAAAGAACCATCAGGAGAAATAAACCAGTTTGTTGTGTTTAATCGTGACATAACAGATAGAAGGCGTGCACAAGAGGCTTTACGGGCAAATGAAGAACGGTATTCAATGATTTACAACTCAAGTCGGGATAGTATTTTCAGTTTGGATATTGATGGCTATATAACGAGTGCAAACAGAAGTTTTTGTGAAGAATTCAAACTTGATCTTTCTCAAGTACTGAAAAAAACATTTAAAGAGATCGGATTGCCCGGATATCTTTGCAATGAGCTTGACAATTTGAAAAAACAGGTAAAAGAAACAAACAGTACAATACTTTCGGAACTGACTGTTCATCTTTCGGATAACAGTACGCGTTACTACGAAGTAATCCTTAATCCAATGCACGACGATAAAGGAGATGTTGCAGGCTTTGGGGGATCCGTACGTAATATAACAAAAAGGAAAGAAGTCAGTTATGCACTGATAGAAAGTGAAAAGAGGTTCAGACACCTGATAAAAGACATCCCTGTTGGTGTCTTACTTTACGGACCACAAGCCGAATTAACTACTTATAATCCTAAAGCACTGGATTTGCTTGGACTCAGCGAAAGCCAGCTAAAGGATAATTCTTTACATGAAATAAACTGGAATGCTATTCATGAAAATGGTTCTACTTTCCGGAATATGGAGTATCCGGCATCACTTGCTTATTCTACCGGGCAGTCAGTCAGAGATGCAGTCATTGGAATTAACCAATCGACAAATGAAATTACGTGGTTGTTGATGAACGCAGAAGTAGTATCAAGAAGCGATGGATCTATTCGAAATATAGTTTGTTCGTTTATTGATATCACCAGAATGAAAAAGGCTGAAAACGCCTTAAAAGAGAGTGAAGAGAAGTTCAGAAATCTAATATGGGATATGCAGGTGGGTGTTCTGTTGAATGGTCCTGACTCCAAAGTATTGGTGTGTAACCCCAAAGCGATCGAACTATTGGGGTTGACTGAAGATCAGATTTTAGGGAAAACATCGTATGATGCAGAATGGAAAGCGATACATGAAGATGGATCTCCATTTGAAGGTAACACTCACCCTGTTGTTCAGGCAATTGCAACAGGCAAACCTGTACGCGATGTTATTATGGGAGTTTTTCAGCCAATCTTAAAAAAATATGTATGGTTATTAATAGATGCTGTGCCTAAATTTGATAAAGATGGAAAGTTGTTAAATGCCTTAGTGACATTTATTGATATTACAACACTTAAAAACACTCAAAACGAATTAAAGCAAAGTGAGTTTTTCTTTCGTGAATCTCAACAAGCCGCATTTATAGGATCGTATAAGACCGATTTTAATACCGGTATATGGGAGTCTTCGGAAGTACTGGACGATATATTTGGCATTGACCAAATGTATGATCGAACTGTTGAAGGCTGGTTAAATATTGCTCATCCTGAAGACCGGGAAATGATAAATCATTACCTGATGGAAGACGTTTTAATGAAAGGAGATCAATTTAATAAAGAATACAGGATTATTCGAAAGAGTGATCACATAACAAGATGGGTACATGGACTTGGTAGGGTTGATTTTGATACTAACAGCAAAGTTAAATCGTTATTTGGTACCATACAGGATATCACAGATCGTAAAATAAAAGAAGAGGCTCTGAGAAAACTTAATAGAACGTTGGCGGCATTAAGTAAAAGCAGTCAGGCTATGTCACAGTCTTCGGATGAAACAGAGTATTTAAATCAGGTTTGCAATATTGTAGTGGAAGATACTGATTTTGCCATGGTGTGGATAGGTTATGCCGAAGATGATGCAGCAAAAACCATCCGTCCAATTGCGAGTGCCGGATTTAATGATGATTACCTGGAAAAGATAAAACTCAGCTGGGATGATAATGAGTTTGGACGTGGACCAACCGGTGTTGCCATTAGAACAGGAGAGGTGGGTATGTGTAACAATATGTTTACCGATCCGGCCTTCGAGCCATGGCGTGAACAAGCGTTGAAGAGAGGTTATGCATCATCCATAGTTTTCCCGTTAAAGACAGAAGATAAAATATTTGGAGCCATTACGATTTACTCTAAAAAGCCAGACTCTTTTTTAGATGATGAAATAAAATTGTTAACAAAGCTTGCCAGTGATCTGGCTCATGGGATAGCCACTATCCGCTTGCGTGAAGCACGCGAAATGGCAGAGGAAGCTCTTATTAAGTCGCACAATGAACTTGAATCGACTGTAAAGTTAAGAACAGCCGAATTATTGCATACAAATGAAGTTCTTAAACTCACAGAAGAAAAATACCGAACCGTATCCGATTTTGCAACAAATTGGGAATTCTGGATTGCCAGGGATGACCATATGATATACTGTTCTCCATCCTGCGAACGCATAACAGGTTATAGTTCAACAGAGTTTATGCAAGATTCACATCTTATCATTGACATAATTCATCCTGATGATTTGCAGACGTATCAGGATCATAAGAATGAGGAACTAAAGGGACATGTCTGTGAACATGAAATTCAATATCGTATCTATAAACGAGATGGTTCAATCCGATGGATTGGTCATTTTTGCCGGCCTGTATTTGATGAAAAAGGTAATTTCAGAGGCATCAGGGGAAGTAACAAGGATATAACTTCCAGAAAAAAGATGGAAGAATTGCTTACCACCAGTAACCAGAAATATAAGCTCCTTTCTGAAAATATAAATGATGGAATATTTATCTGTAAAAACGGAAAATTTGAATATTCGAATGCGGCTATATATGATATTTTTGGGTATAGTGACCGCGAATTAGAAAAAATGAAACTGACTGAATTGGTTATGACCGATTATCATGAAGAGTTGGAAAATTTGCTTTACTCAACAGCATCCTCAAATAAAAGCTGTAATGTAGAAATTGAATGTTTGCGTAAAGATTTCACCACTGTTTTTGTTGAAATGCTGTTAAATTATGTAGCAAAAGATAAGACAGTGTATGGTGTTGTCCATGATATTACCGAAAAGAAAGAGTTTCAAAAGAATATGGTGAAAGCCATTATTCAGACAGAAGAAAAAGAAAGAGCCCATTTTTCGAAAGAACTTCATGATGGGTTAGGACCATTACTTTCGACTATAAAGCTTTATCTGCAATGGTCGGAGAGGCCCAACAGCAATAAATCGCGTGAAGAAATAATAGGAAAAGCCGGAGAAATACTTGAAGAGGCCCTTGCAACAGTAAAAGAAGTATCGAATAAGTTAAGTCCACATTTACTGACGAATTACGGAATAAATTCAGCGATTAAGAGTTTTGTTGAAAAACTGAATGCAACTGCAAACTATAAAATTGTTTTTGAAAGTAATACGACAAGAAGAATTGGTGCAGAAACAGAAGCTGCACTTTATAGGGCTACCATTGAATGTATCAACAATACATTGAAATATGCCCATGCCAACAATATATTTATAAAGTTAGAAGACACCGGCAGTCAGATTATGCTTCGCTACAGAGATGATGGCAAGGGTTTCGATATTACAGAAACAATTGCAGAACATAAAGGGTTGGGATTGTTTAATCTTCAGAACAGGCTTCATACTATTGGTGGGAAAGTGGAACTGCATAGTGAGCCCGGAAAAGGGGTTGATTATTTGTTCACGGTGAATGTTTAAAATGGATATTCATAGGGTGATTTTCTTTTACAATTATTGTAAGGCTATTTATTTCAAATCCCATAAGATATTACCTTCTCACAGGTAAAGGGTTATTCTATTCAAACATCATAGGATGTTGCACAATGAGAAGAGAATACGTACATCGTGCGAGGATTTAAAGCAGTTGCTGGAATTGATATTGCGTAACTATATTTGCTGAGATGTAATAGTTTCGTACGAAAGACTTCAACGTTAAATCCATCAATATTTATATATAAGAGCAATTAGTAACATTATTTTTTATACATTTGTGACATGAATGATCTACTTATACAGAAACCGAACATTATAATTGTGGATGATCACCTGATTTTTCGGCAGGGATTAAAATCCATCATTACCTTAGAAAATATAGCGAATGTAATCGGTGAAGCATCAAACGGGTTAGAGTTATTGAAACTTCTGACAAATTTAAAGCCTGATCTGGTTTTAATGGATATTGATATGCCTCACATGAACGGCTTGGATGCTACAGAAAAGGCAATGGAGCTTATGCCCGAATTAAAGATTATTGCTTTCAGTATGTTTAGTGACGAAGAGTACTACTACAAAATGATTGATCGGGGTGTAAAGGGTTTTATACTGAAAACAAGCGGGATCAAAGAACTCGAAAATGCAATACAAAATGTTATGTCAGGAGATTCCTATTTCTCAAATGAACTGTTGAGAAAGATCATCAATAATTTCGGTCATTCAACAAATAACAAGCCGACATTGCAAGATAATTTAACAGAAAGAGAAATTGAAATACTCCAACAAATATGTCTTGGATTATCAACCGATGAGATTGCTGAAAAGTTATTTATAAGTCCAAAAACTGTTAAGTCGCACAAATCTAATTTGTTAGAAAAGACAGTGTGCAAGAATACTCCTGCCCTTATTTTATTTGCAATAAAGAATAAAATTGTAGAATTGTAAATTTGTCTATTTATATTTTATAAGAATATTTATCTTGTAACCAATACAGCAATAGTTAAGTGCTTCTTTTGAATGACGCTTTCTACACCTTTTACTCTTATAATTACTCCTTTTTATCTAGTAAATTTACTTTTTTTGGGCATTTATCATTCAATCAGTGGTAGTAACTTTGAAGTCTTAAAACAACCTGATTAAAAGATAACGGATATGTAATAAAAGCATTTCAATCGGAGTTATCTTCAATTCGATTTTTAATCGCTTGCATTGCATTGAATAATTCAGGGATCAATCAGTTTTTAAGAAAACAAAAATGTTTACTTTAGTCAAAATTTATCAGTTAATTTTAAGAAGATTAAGTTCACCTTTACTATTTAAAATTTATCTTTTGTTTACAGATCTGGTAACCGATTAATAATAAGGTTTTCAGTATCTATCTTAAAATTATTATTAAGGACCAATCTGAAAAGATTGGTCCTTTTTTATAGGAGTCATTTTATAAATAGAAAATTACGTAATGATCCTGTTTTTCCTATATAATCCTAATAGTGGATATGATACTCCTCCTTTATTTCTATTTAAATACTCCTTTTATTGGTATAATATACTTCTTTTGGTTTATCAAAAATTAATTTCAGAAAGGTAATTTTACACATATATTATCAGTAGATAAAAAGAGTAAGGATGTAATAAGATTTACAATGGATATAAATGACAGGTGATAATATTTATAAGTCATTAGAATCAAAAAAAGATACAAACAACCACTGCTTTAAAAATGTATTTTACAACTATAATTATCAGATAAAAAGACTCATTATGAAAAAACCAACGATTATTATTGTGGATGACAATCAAACGTTCAGACAAAGCCTGATACTTCTCATTACGATTGAAAATATTGCGAGCGTTATAGGCAAAGCGTCGAATGGGATTGAATTTTTAGGACTTCTGGCTGACAATAAACCCGATTTAGTTCTAATGGATATTGATATGCCTGAAATGAATGGAATTGAGGCTTCCCAAAAGGCTCTTGAATTAATGCCTGACTTAAAGATTATTGTATTTTCCATGTACGGGAATGAAGAATATTACTCAAAAATGAGAGAACTTGGTGTAAAAGGGTATATTCTCAAATCATGTCATATTGATGAATTTGAAAAGGCAATTCGAGATGTAATGAAGGGGAAAAATTATTTTTTCACAGATCTTAAAATAAAAAACATAGAGGACAACGAACTTAAAGTAGTCGATCGGATTCTTTCTGAAGATTCTGATCTTACTATAACGGAAATAAAATTAATTCAAAATATCTATTCCAATTCTTCAAATTAGATTTGTATAACAGGATGAATTTGTTTTATTAATAAGATAACAGATTAGATACAAAGCAATTTATTGGATCAAATATCTTTAGTAAATTTTTAAATACAGATTTATTTATACTTGTCAGGATTCAAGATCTAAGAAAACACATTAAAATTTATTTGTAAATTTATTGCGTTTGAGCTATCTATTCGTTAGAGGTTAACTTTATTATCCCTGTATTTCTCACCCCAATAACCAATTATAACTATTTATCTAGTCTTTTAGGCGGATAACACTCTCCTCCTTTTATTACCTTAAAATAGGACTATTAAAAAACAATATTAGGTATTATTACCCATTTAATTTATTTTAGGAATATATAATTTTGTTGTTTAAAATTCACTTAAATACAGAATTTTAAGCAATATAATATAATATAACTAATCCATGAATCCACATTTTAACAAAAAACCCGATATTATTATTGTTGATGACCATCTCATTTTTCGACAAGGATTAAAATCAATCCTTGCATTACACAACATAGCAAATGTGATAGGTGAAGCATCCAATGGAAGTGAGTTTATCCGGCTTTTGTCGGATTTAAAGCCGGACTTGGTATTAATGGATATTGATATGCCTACTATGAATGGAATTGATGCGACTGAAAATGCAATGATACTTATGCCTGAACTGAAAATCATTGCATTCACTATGTTCAGTGAAGAAGAATATTATTATAAAATGATCGATCGGGGTGTTAAGGGTTTTATCCTGAAAACATACGGGATTAATGAACTTCAGAATGCGATAAATAAAGTGATGTCGGGTGAATCTTATTTTTCAAATGAATTATTGATGCGGATTATCAAAAATTTTGGACAATTAAATAAAATTATTCCATTCAAACATGATAAGTTAACTCCCAGAGAAATTGATGTTTTACAGCAAATTTGTCTAGGTTTGAGTACTGATGAGATTGCAGAAAAATTATTCATAAGCCCCAGGACTGTTAAATCTCATAAATCAAACTTATTGGAGAAGACTGTCTGTAAAAATACACCATCACTTATCCTTTATGCCAGGAAGAATAAGATCGTTGAATTTTAAGTTATTATCCACAAGAAGTAAAAGCAAGTAAAACAAACAAATGACTCCCCATTTGACAAAGAAACCGGATATTATCATTGTAGATGATCACTTGATTTTTAGGCAAGGCTTAAAATCAATCCTTGAATCGGAAAATATTACGAATGTAATAGGAGAAGCATCAAATGGAATTGAATTTATTGATTTGTTGGCTCACCAAAGACCTGATGTTGTTTTAATGGATATTGACATGCCTCATATGAATGGGATGGAAGCAACTGAAAAGGCACTTCAACTAATGCCCGATCTAAAAATAATAGTTTTCAGTATGTTTAGTGAAGAAGAATACTATTCAAAAATGATTGATCGGGGAGTTAAGGGTTTTATCCTGAAAACATGTGGAATTAATGAACTGGAAATTGCGATACAGAATGTAATGATGGGAGAAAGTTATTTTTCAAATGAGCTATTAAGAAAAATTGTCAGCAATTATGGGCGATTCATTAACCCAAATTCAACCCAACATGATAAATTGACACGAAGAGAGATTGACATTCTTCAACAAATTTGTATTGGATTAACGAATGAAGAAATTGCCGAAAAACTTTATATCAGTCCAAAGACAGTTAAATCGCACAAATCCCATTTGCTGGAAAAGACGAAATGCAAAAATATAACGACACTTATTCTTTTCGCCGTAAAAAATAAGATCGTTGAATTATAAACTATTCCATATTGCAAGTTTGTACCCTGTGTTAATAAGCTTTTGTATCATTACTAAATTAACACAACGTTTCTGTCAAAAAAGGAATGATTTAATCTACACTTACTATTCTTGAATAAAAGTCAGTTTGATCAAAAGAGATAAACTTAGCTTTTTCATTTTGAGCATCAACTCTTTTTTTCAGGTAGTCCTTTAGACTGATATACATCTACACCTTTTGTAGTCTGAAAATAGTTCTATAAACATGGAACTATCCTCTTTTAAAACCATTTAATTTATTTTAGTAATATATAATTTTACAGAATAATATGGGAAGGATTTACAGCTTTAAACCAATTCAACTAAGTAACCAATAAAATAAATGTTTGAAAATATCAAGATAAAGCCTGACATTATTATTGTTGACGACCACCAAATATTCCGTCAGGGATTAAAAGCTATAATAAACTTTGAAGGTGTAGGAACTATAATAGGGGAAGCATCGAATGGAGAGGAATTCATAGAGCAACTTACGAGTCTAAAGCCGGATTTAGTGTTAATGGATATAGACATGCCCCAGATGGATGGTTTTGAAGCAACTCAGAAAGCCCTTGAAATTATGCCTGAGCTGAAAATTATCGCATTTACTGTGTTTTCAGAGGCTGAATATTATAGCAAAATGATAAATATTGGTGCTAAAGGCTTTATCCTCAAATCGAGCGGGTTTAATGAACTTGAAAAGGCGATTGAAATTGTCATGAAAGGAGAAAATTATTTTACAGGAAGCATCCCTGACATACATAAACAGGATTTAGAAGCAGAGGTTATAGATAAGGCAACTAATAAAGATATTGAAAATTCTAAAACAAAAGGGAAAATGCTTTTTTTTCCATGGATTGTTAATCGAAAAGATAGCGTTAATACACAATGTCCAACATGAAAAAACCAAAGTTAATTGTCGTCGACAATAATCTCACTTTCAGAAAGAGATTAATTTTCCTGATAAATGTTGAGAATTGTGCAGAAATAATTGGTGAAGCTTCAAATGAGGATGATTTTTTTAAGCTGCTTACCAATAATTATCCTGACATACTATTGATCGATGTTGATATACCCGAATTAAACGGAATAGATATTATCCAAAGAGCATTGAATAAGTTACCGGGTTTAATGATTTTTGCATTTACTATGTTTAGGGATGATGAATATATAATAAGACTTAAAAAATATGGAGTAAAAGGATTTATTCTAAAATCAAGTGCAATTTTTGAATTAGATAAAGATATACATTCTCTTTTACGGGTCGAGAATTATTGTATTAATAATCAAGTAATAAATATCTTAAATAGTACAAACATTGACCGTTTGTATAAATATAAAGAGCATAAAAGGACTTCAAGAAGAGTAAAGAAACTAACCGGATTTAAGAATTATACCAGTATTAAAAAGGAGAAGTTTATTGATCTTTAGTGGTATTTCCGGTAGGCAAACAATATGATATTAGACTGGTTGCAACTAAATTTCTAACAATAAATTAATTATGAAACGACTCATACTTATTCTGACTATTTGCATTGCAGTACCTTCAGTAGCTGCATTTGGTTTAAACACATCTTCCAAACTTCCAGACTCAATTCGGAAGACTAAAATGGTTCAGCATGAAAAGCTTCAGAAAAAGAATCTCCCGGCAAAGACAGTTTATACCTGCCCAATGCATCCTGAAGTGATACTGGACAAGCCAGGAAAATGCCCGAAATGTGGAATGAATTTGGTAAAAAAGGTACCGACTGTGAAAATTGTGCCTAAAATTAAATAGATTCCTAATTCTTAATAATATAGTTTCATCGCAGGATACTTGATTCTTTCCATCCATGTTCTTTTAGAATTCATGAAAGTAAGTATCGGGACATTACTAAAAATACTGATATGGTTGAAAAATTAATTTCATTTTCATTACGAAACAAATATGTAGTATTAATTATAGCTGGAATATTGTTTGTCTGGGGAATTTATTCGGTTGGAAAGAATCCGATTGATGCTATCCCTGATGTTTCAGAGAATCAGGTAATTGTTTTTACAGAATGGCCGGGACGAAGTCCGCAGGTTATAGAAGATCAGATAACTTTTCCATTGGTTTCAAATCTGCAGGGAATTCCTAAAGTCAAAAACATACGCGGTTCTTCGATGTTTGGAATGAGTTACGTGTATATCATTTTCGAAGATGAAGCTGATGTTTACTGGGCCAGAACCCGTGTGCTGGAACGTCTCAGTTCTGCCCAACAACTACTGCCTAATGGTGTCACTCCCTCACTAGGTCCTGACGGAACAGGGGTCGGTCATATTTTCTGGTATACTTTAAATGCTAAAGGATATGACCTTGGAGAATTAAGAGCTCTTCAGGACTGGTATGTGAAATTTGCCCTTCAATCCGTTTCCGGAGTCAGTGAAGTAGCATCATTTGGAGGATTTCAAAAACAATATCAAATTGTGATTGATCCACATAAACTTACTTATTATAATATTTCACTTACAAATGTACTAAAAGCTACACGTGAAAACAATAATGATGTAAGCGGCCGAAAGATAGAGATGTCCGGTATGAGTTATATTGTAAGAGGTCTTGGCTATATCAAAAAACAGGAAGACATTGAAAAAATTGCAGTTGGAGTTTATAACAGCATTCCAATTACCATCCAGGATATTGGAACAGTTCAGGAAGGTGGAGATATACGGCTTGGTATTTTCGATGAAAATGGTGAAGGAGAAGCTGTAGGTGGAATTATTGTGATGCGGTATAATGAAAATGCTGATAAAGTGATTGCAGCAGTAAAAGAGAAGATGAAGGAAGTCTCAAAAGGTCTGCCTGCTGGTGTTACATTTAAAACATCCTACGATCGAAGTACATTGATAGAAGAAGCCGTGAAATCAGTAAAAGGGACTCTTATGGAAGTCATGATAGCAGTTTCACTGGTTGTATTCTTTTTCCTTTTACATTGGCGAAGTGCTATCATCATATTAATCCAAATGCCGATATCGATTGCAGTAGCATTTATCCTGCTGAATGCATTTAATATTTCATCAAATATCATGTCACTTACAGGAATCATTCTGGCTATCGGAGTTATCGTGGATGATAGCATAGTGATGGTAGAAAACTCATACAGAAGACTTGCAAACGCATCAAATGCAACAAAAGATTAATATAGCCGATCCGGTAAAAATATTATACAATGAAGAAAGAAGAACGGGAATCAATTATTGAAAAGGCTTCAAAACAGGTCGGACCTGGTGTATTTTACTCAACAATAGTTGTAATAGCCTCATTTCTCCCTGTTTTTATGCTCACGGGAATGGAAGGAAAAATGTTTCATCCCTTAGCTTATACAAAGACTTTCATCCTGCTTATCGATGCGTTTCTGGCTATAACGCTGACACCTGTATTGATATCATTATTCTTAAAAGGAAAGCTTAAACAGGAAAGCGCGAATCCTTTAACCCGCTTTATGGAAAGGATTTATACCCCCATTTTAAAGTTGTGCCTGAAATGGCGCAAAACAACTATTGGGATTAATATTGTGGCTTTATTAATAAGTATCCCTATGTTTTTAAGTCTGGGAACCGAATTTATACCCCCGCTTGATGAAGGGTCATTGTTATTTATGCCTGTAACTTTACCGGATGTGTCAAACAGCGAAATCAAGAGGATTTTACAGGTTCAGGATAAAATAATTAAATCAGTTCCTGAGGTTGAAAATGTATTGGGTAAAGCAGGCAGGGCAAGTACTGCAACTGATAACTCACCAATCAGTATGATTGAAACAATAATTTTATTGAAACCTCATAAAGATTGGAGGCCCGGAAAAACGAAGGAGGATATTTTACAGGAGCTGAATTCAAAATTACAAATTCCCGGTGTAGTGAATGGTTGGACTCAGCCGATTATTAACCGTATTAATATGCTTTCAACTGGTGTGAGAACTGATGTTGGTTTAAAGGTTTATGGACAGAATCTTGACTCTATTTATTCACTTTCCAACAAATTGAAAGGTCAACTGGTAAATGTTAAAGGCGTAAATGATTTATATGTGGAACCTGTTACCGGAGGTAAATTTGTTGATATTTCAGTTCGTCGTGAAGCAATAGGAAGATACGGTTTAAGTATTGACGATGTAAATGCAGTAATTGAATCTGCTTTGGGTGGGGTTAACGTGACCTCAACCATTGAAGGTCGCAGAAGATTTAATGTAAATGTCAGATTAGCTCAGGACTACAGAAAGAATCTGGATGATATAAAAAGAATTCTTATTCAGAGTCCTACTTCAGGAGAAATTTCGCTTTCGGCTGTTGCAGATATTTCAGTAAACGACGGTCCAGCAATGATAAACTCAGAAAATGCCCTGTTACGTGGTGCGGTATTGTTTAATATCCGTGATCGTGATTTGGGAAGTACTGTAAAGGAGTGCAAAGAAAAACTCGATGAAATGGTGAAGACATTGCCGAAAGGGTATTATCTTGAATGGAGTGGTCAATATGAGAATCAGATTCGTGCAACTCAAAGGCTTTTGATTATAATTCCTATTGTACTGTTGATTATTCTTATGGTTGTTTTTTTTACATATAAGTCGCTAAAAGAGGCATTTATAACACTTATTACAGTACCTTTTGCTTTGATTGGAGGAGTTTTCATCATTTATTTTTACGGAATTAATCTTTCAGTTGCTGTAGCAGTAGGTTTTATTGCTCTTTTTGGAATGGCCATTGAGACATCGATGCTTATGACCATTTACCTCAATGAGGCAATGGAAGACCTTGTATCCAAAAAAGGAAATTCGGCAAAAACTCTCAGTACAGGAGATATACATGAATTTGTAATCAAGGGTGCTGCAAAGCGCTTAAGACCAAAATTAATGACTGTTTGTGTTTCTTTATTTGGGCTATTTCCGGTATTATGGCAAACCGGAGTCGGTAGTGACATAATGCTCCCTATTACTCTTCCGTTAATTGGTGGTTTAATAACATCAACCATCTATGTTTTGCTTTTAACTCCGGTAATCTTTGAAATGACAAAAGAACGTGAGTTGCGCAGACATGGTGCAATTAGCCTGATTCAAACAGAACAATAAAGATTAGTTGTATGAAAAACCGAGTTCGAAATATGAAAAACAGGAAGGTAATTGTCAATACGATTTTACTTCTTATGCTTTTAATGCTACTAATTGGAGTTTTTTTATCCTGTACCGGTAAAAAGGTGATAGATAAGGATTCTCAAAACAACTCTGAAAATATGTCCTCCATGAAACAGTATGTTTGTTCCATGCATCCTCAGGTTGTTAAGGATAAACCGGGAGATTGCCCACTTTGTGGGATGTCGCTTATTGAGAAAACTGTTGATGTAAACCCTGCCGATTCAACATTAAACGATGTAGTAACCCCTGTAAATGAATCGGTATTATCAACCATAACTACAATAAATCCGACCACGGAAAATCGACCTATTATAGTTGAAGCATCCGGAATAGTTAATTTTGATACCCGAAAGATACGAATGATAAGTGCCCGATTCGGTGGTTTGGTTGAAAAATCATATGTTAAATCTCAATTTCAACGAATAAAAAAAGGGCAGCCAATTTTTCAAATATATTGCCCTGATATTTATACAGAACACTGGAACTACGTAAAATTAATTCAAATGTACCCTGATCAGGATAATCTGACAGTTGAAGCACGCGAATGGTTTAAATATATTGGACTTACATCTGCTCAAATTGAATCATTAAAGCATACCGTTAAACCGGATTATCATTTGACTGTTTACTGTGATTGTGACGGATATGCAGTCCCTGCAGATTTTGATCCGGAGAAATATTACTCGACAGGAAATAACGATGGATATAATCAAGCCGTAAGTAAAGGAATCGGTTTAAATGACGGGATAACTGTTGAGTCCGGAGCGCCACTTTTTAAAATAGTGGATGTTAAATCGCTCAGGGCAGATTTAAAAGTAAAGACTGAAGAAGTTAGACTGTTAAGAAAAGGTCAAAAAGTAATTATTTCTGCAAACACTACTTCGGGAAAGAAAATAGAAACATCTGTTAGTCAGATAGAACCTCTTAATGGAGGAGTTTTTCAATTAGTAAAAGTTTATTTTTCGGATAAAGACGGAATTTTATTCCCGGGTAGACAAATTCAAGCCAACATACATACAGATAAAAACGAATCAATCTGGTTACCTGAAACTACGGTTGTTAATTTGGGTCAGCACAAGTCGGTGTTTGTGAAGCACAAGAATAAATTTATGGCCACTGTGATTAAAACAGGAATACATAACGGAAGTAAGATTGAGATACTTTCTGGTATTGATAAAAGTTCAAATGTTGCTTTAAATGCTTCTTTATTAATTGATAGTGATGGATTAATAAAATAATTCATAGATTTAAGTTAAGCTGATAGTTTTAAATTTCAAAGAATATAACATCCATTGAGTACGTAAATAAGGGAAATAACTATTATGAGAAAACATAATCACACTATACGATTGGCAGCTGTTTTTTTGTTGATTGCTTTATTTATAATATCCTGCAAAAGACATTCTGAAATCATTCTGAAAGAAAATGATAATCAAACATTGGGCAATACGATCAGTTTAAGTGAAGCACAGATTCAGCTTGCGAATATTAAAGTAATTCAGACTGATGAAGGCGTTTTTAGCTTCAACCGGATATTCACCGGGGTTTTAAAAGTGAATGAAGAAAGTGCAATAAACATCAGTTCGCGGGCAACCGGCAGAATTTCAAAACTTTATCTTAAAAACGTTGGTGAAACAGTTAATAAAGGAGATTCACTCTATCAGTTTTACTGTGAAGAGCTGGTAGCAGCAGAACGTCAATATTTCACACTACAAAGTAATAACTGGAATTATAACGGGAAATATGAACCAAGTCTTGCCCTGGAGAATCGATTGTTATTATTAGGTATGCTTCCAACACAGATTGATAAGCTTAGAAAGGATGGAAAAATATTATTTGCAATTACAATCTATAGTCCTGTTAAAGGAGTTGTAAGGGCTATCAACATTGCTCAGGGCCAGTATGTGAAATCAGGGCAAACATTGTTCGAATTGGCAGATATCACTAAATTATGGGTTGAAGCACAGGTGCAACCTGACATGTTGGAAATTCTAAAAGTTGGTATGCAATCGATTATTTCAATACCTGATGCAGGAAACACGACAATTAAAAGTAATATAAGTTTTATCAACCCTTCATTAGAACAAGGGAAAAATGTGACGGTAATCAGATCGGTTATTGATAATCCGAATGGGAAACTCTATCCTGGAATGCTTGCGTTAATGCATATTCAATCCGAAAAAAACCGTTGTATTGTGGTACCTTCTTCTGCAGTTATTATTAATAAAAACATAAGTCTCGTTTGGATAAGAAATGAAAATGGGACATTTTCTGACAGAAAAGTTGTAACAGGAATGGAATCCAATGATTCAGTTCAGATTCTTGCCGGTCTCAACAAATCGGAATACGTTGTTTCATCGGGAGCTTATCTTCTTAACAGCGAACATATATTACGACAAGGGACAGTTGCTGAAACAAGGTGAAAAATCATAAAGATCAATGCAAGTTGTAAATATTAATATATTAAATTTTAAGATTATGAAAATTAGAACGATTAAATCATTATTCGTAATTGGGTTTATACTTCTGGCATTTGGAAGTTTAGAGGTGTCAGCTCAATCAGTGAATTCTATCAACCGAAACGGAATCAGAACTGCAAAGTATGGATTGCAGGAATGGTCAGCCAGTAATCTGAATGTGTCTGCCTTCAGAAATGGAGATGCAATACCCGAAGCCAAAACTAAGGACGAGTGGTTGAAAGCGGCCAGTGGTGGGAAACCTGCATGGTGTTATTTTAAAGATAATCCAGAAAATGGGCAAAAATATGGAAAATTATATAATTGGTATGCACTAAACGATCCAAGAGGAATAGCACCAACAGGTTGGCGTATTCCTACCAATGAAGATTGGATGACTCTGGTGAAAAATTTGCAGGGTGTCGACTATGCCGGACCTAAGCTTAAGAATATTACAGGCTGGAAATCAAAAAACGGGATTAATAAAATAGGATTCTCAGCACTACCTGCAGGTTTGCGTGAAGAAAATGGTGATTTCAATTTCTTAGGTACAGTAAGCCAGTGGTGGTCAAATACCGAACCAGTAGAAGTGACAAAAAGTAATCTGATTTATTCTGTAAAACTTAATGATAATACTGTTGAAGTGAGCTATGTAAAAGTACTAAAGGGAACAGGTTTATCAGTGAGATGTGTCAGAGATGTAAAATAATTCTATTGGCCGTTGAGTAAATTATTACCGTTCTTAATTGAATTGGTTACACCGAAAAATGTATAAAGTATGAAAATATCAGAAAATCATAAATCAAGACAAACTCTTCATACTGTACGTTCCAAAACGTATAGTGTGATATGTTTGTCCATACTGATGTTTTATCTGATACGCCCGGTTTTGCCATTTATAGAATATGCTATCAACAAGGATTATATCGCAAAAAACTTATGCATAAATAAAGACAAACCTCAGAATTGTTGTCAGGGGAAATGCTATCTTGGTGAACAATTAAAGAAGAATGCCGATACGCAGGATTCCAATACCGGAAATAATAAAAAAACACTTCCTTCTCAACGTGTAGAGGATCATATGCCGTCAAAAGGTATCGTTTCCATTACAGTTGAATCAAAAATTATTTTGGTTACCAGTTATGCCATTCGAATTATAGATTCGTTCCTACCATTGTTTTTTGTTCCTCCGAAGTTTTAGTTCATTTCTAGTTATTCTAACTATTTCCAACATATTTATATATCATATCTTTAAGCATGAATTGGTAGTAACTGATTATGCCTGTTTTGTGATGCAAACATAGGTTGGTCCTTTAGATATTAGTTTAATATTAATGATTTTAAAACTAAATAAAATGAACTCAACTATAAAAATTATCACATTATTTATTGTGATTTCAACATTATTTGTTTCTTGCAACAATGATGAACCCATTATCAAGAATCAAATTCAATACTTAAAAGTGGCCGAAGCTGTGTCGACCGGTTCAACATTCAATGTGGAATTTTATGCTACTGATTCTCTTTTTGTTGGTTATAATAATGTTTATTTTAAAATAACTGACAAAAGCACAGGAATGGCCGTTAGTCATGCAACTCTCGTATTACACCCGCTTATGAATATGGGTACCTCTTCGCATGCCTGTCCTTTTGAGAATCCGGGTGACAGCCTTACATCGGAAGGTTATTTTAAAGGCGCAATCCTTTTTTCAATGATGGGTACTAATTCATGGTCTTTGTCTGTAGACATAACAGCTAATGGAAAAATTGAAACTGTGTCATTTCCAATTGATAAAGTGAAATCAACAGACCCTGTTAAAAAGATTGTTGTCATGGATAGCCTAAGTACCGGTCCGGGAACCTGGACAATTACAAAATATCCTGTAACGCTTATTGAACCGGCTATCTGGAAGGTTGGAAATAATCCGTTCGAGATTACAATTCATACTATGGCCTCCATGATGAGCTTTCCTTGTTGTACTGATATGACAGTTGAAATTACACCGGAAATGCCTTCTATGGGTCATGGTTCTCCCAATAATGTAAATCCGGTATCCATTGGGAAAGGCCATTACATGGGATCAGTGAACTTCACGATGACCGGAGCCTGGCGAATAAATGTGGTCTTTAAGAAAGGTGGAAGGACGCTGGGAAGTAAAAATTACTTCGATATTGTTTTTTGAACCCTTAATAAGTCAGGTTGTAGTTTCTATAGCCTGGCTTATTTTATATCTACAATCCATTAAAAAATTTGTACTATCAAGGGTAACAGAAACTGTATTAGAATCTTCTTGAGATATACGTTTTGGTTAACTAAGCTACACATTGATCAATTCAACTCATTTATCCAATCCTGATTTCAGAGAATCTACGAGGTTTTGGAAATATGTTCTAATTTACGGAAATGAAAAGATATACCTTTCTGGCTTTACTTTTTAAACTTTGTTTGACTTTGGCTGCTCAGCAGAACACAAAGAAAGATGATGTTTCGCGTGATACTATCAAATTAAAAGAAGTTACTGTATCCTGTGTCATTCCACTCAACAGCAAACAGGTTGAAAATTTTTACAAAACGAACTACTTTTCAACCATTGATAATCTTACATCGCATCTTGAAGGAATATCACTTATCAAGAGGGGATCTTATGCCATGGAACCTCAGTTGAACGGATTCTCCGGAGGACAGCTAAATGTTACCATTAGCGGCATGAAGATGTTTGGTGCCTGCACCGATAAAATGGATCCTGTAACCTCGTATATAGAACCGAATAACCTGAAAAGTATAACTCTGGAACATGGGACAAACGCAGGGTTGTTTGGCAATAATATCGGTGGTTCCATTGATATGGCATTACAGGAGCCAGATACAGAAAGTAGTCATCAGTTTTATTCAGCTTTGTCTTACGGGTATGAAAGTGTGTCAAACAGCAGAAACGTATTGCTCTCAACCGGATATATCCAACACAAATGGCAATGGGGTCTTAATGGGGTATACCGGAAAAATGATCCTTACAAAGATGGGCTTGGAAACATAATTCGCTTTTCCCAGTTTGAGAAATACAACATCCATTCGGTACTGAAATATAAGCCTGATAGTATTACTTCTTTTAAAGCAGATGTTTTATACGATTTAGCCACTAATGTTGGTTATCCTGCCCTGCCAATGGATGTAAGTAAGGCCAGGGCTTCAATTTTTGCCATAGAATATCAGCGGGTTAAGCCCTCTTACAATATCAAAGCAAAAATTTATTATAATTCTGTGTATCATGTCATGGACGATTCTCATCGTGATAGTTTGTTTCTCACTCAAAACAAAACTACAGGGAAAACCGATTCCGTCATTATGAGAATGGATATGCCGGGTAGAAGTAATACATTTGGATCGTTTATCATGACTTCTTTTAATCTGAATGATATGAATAAAGTTATTATTAAGGCTGATAATTATATAAACAGTTCATTAGCTGAAATGACTATGCACATGCATTTTGTCGGTAAACCACTTGAATCACCAATGTATCTCCAAACCTGGCCTGATATTGTCAGAAATGTAACAGGCTTGTATATCCAAAATACAACAGCTCTAAGTGATAAAATTTTCGTAACGTTGAATGGGCGAATGGACTATGCTGTCAATCTGCTGCAATCGGATGTGGCAAGACAACAATTCTCTGTATTCAATTATAATCTGCCACGGGAATTTGATAAACTTACGAAAAGTATAAATCTTTCTTTTCAATATTTCATATCGCAGCCTATCCAATTATCCTTTCAGACAGGATATTCGGAAAGGATACCTACCATTACAGAACAATTCGGCTATTATCTCTATAATGCCTATGATGGATATGATTATATCGGCAATCCATATCTTAAAACTGAAAAATCTATCATGGGAAGATTCGCATTCACTTATTCCAATCCCACTTTTAAAATAAATCTTAGCCAATCCTGCAATTTTCTCACTGACTATATCATGGGTATAACCAATACTGTTATACCTTCTATGAATTTTTATACCAACGGCTTAAGAGTCTATGAAAATGTACCCGTAGCAAAACTCTTTAGCACTGACTTACAAGCTACACTCAATCCGATCGAAGGGTTGTATTTCTATAATCTTGCAAAATTTACATGGGGACAATTAGATTCCGGCGATCCGATTCCATTAATCGCGCCTTTTAAAAATCTATTATCAGTCAGCTACCAAAAAAACAACCTGACATTTCAGGTAGAAAATGAAACATCGTTAAAACAGACCCGGGTCAACCTTCAATATGGTGAAACAATATCACCTTCGTATACAATTTTCAATATAAAAAGCAGCTATCATCTGATGTTTTCAAGTGTCATGTTCGATGGAAGCATTGGAATTACAAACCTTTTAAATGCAGCTTATTATGAACATCTCGACTGGGGACATATCCTAAGGCCGGGAAGGAGTATTAATTTTTTTATAAAATGTTCCTATTAAACGATACAAAAATATTGTTTCACGATATTTAGTTTATAGAATTCCTGGTTTGACTGCCTGAAAATTAATGTTTTAAATAAATTAATATATAGGTTGTATTAGTTTTATTTCATTTCATATTTCTAAGTAATGGTCAAAATACGATGTCGTATTTTGACCATTCAATATTAATCGCTTATTGTTATTCTTCCCCAACTCGTACAGTATTCGTACAGATAAAAATAATCCTGCTTTTTTCCCTGGATGTCCGGTTTCTCATTATGTTTACGGCTTAGTCTGAACAACGATTCAATAAATTACTTTCTTGGACATAAGATAGTATTGTAATAAGGGGATTAGTTGAGGATTAGTTGAGGATTGGTTGAGGGTTCATTGAGGATTACTTCTCTTAATTCTCAACCAATCCTCTGGAAAAACTTTCCGATTCCACTATATGCCTTAAACGGAAGCATGTTTAGTACTGTCGGATTGTAATTAAAATTTAAATTGTAATAATTCCTTATACTAACGTGTAAATGCTGAACGAACGGGAGTCCTTTTTAGTTGAAACTGCAATTCTGAGTCTGAGTCATTTTTGTGAAGATTATCAACCCATTACTTTTTTTTTGAACGAATAAAATAAACCGGTACTATATAGAACTACTTGATTATGTATTTACAAAACGTATAATATTCCTGATGAAATTAACAAATGGTAAATAGTTGATAAAATCAGAATAAATGTTTACAAATCAATATATTATATGCTAAGTCGTTCTTTTGACTGATGAAAATATACACCTTTTACAGTACATTATTTACAACCTTAGTAAAAGAAATACAGACTTTTATGCTTTTTTAATCGAATGTAGTTTGGTAATTTTACGGTGATTAATTCCCTTGGAGACGAATGTTTAAACCTTAAAAAAAATATATTATGTTATTTTATTGTCAGCACTTATTTGAGAAAGATGTAGGAACTTGATTAAAAAGGAAATATCAGGTTTATTTTCTATAAATTATCAAGAGATGTTTTTCAAAACAAGTTATTAACAAAAGCAATTATTAAATTATGAAAAAACTATTCATTACTTTAATTGTGAGTGTGCTTTTTGCTACCGGTATTCAATCACAGAGTATAGTGAATTATACTTTTAACACAGATCATTCTGTTGTTCTGGACGATCTGAGCACTGGAAGCACTCAATTAATTGCCGGGTCATCCGTTGACCTGGCGTCCTCAGTTACCGATATTGGGTTTTCATTTTATTTTATGGGAGCACCCTATACCCAATTTTCGGTCAATTCAAATGGACAAATGAGATTAGGAGCTACTGTAATATCCGGTACAGGAATTACCGATGCGGCCCTTAATACTCCGTTCATTGTACCTATATCGGGTACCAACACTCTTTTGCCTACGGGGATAGTCCAGTACAAATTGCTGGGGATCGCTCCGAACCGTATATTAATTGTGGAATGGATTGATTTATCAATACCTTCCCCTGTTGTCAGCACTGACCCTCCGGGAGCAGAACATAACCCGGAACAAATTCGGGTATGTTTACATGAAACAACCGGTGTCATAGACCTTAAGTACGGAAAAGTGAACTATAACTCACTTCCTGCAACTGTACGATCTAGTTTTATTTCTTCCAGCAATACTGCAACTACAGTTACGTCCATTGGATCTGACATGATTTCTGAAGCATTCGGATCTCCGGTATCAACTTACCTTATGAATTCGACAAATACAGGGTTGCTGAATAACCGGACATATACCTTTACACCTCCATCTTTACTTCCGGCTCCCACCTGGGCAGCTACAGCTTTTACAGCTGTGTCACCAACAGGGATGACTCTGAACTGGGTAAACAATACATCAGTTCAAACAAGTAACGATATCTATGTATCAACCGATGCAGGGGTAAGCTATTCATTTGTTACCAGCCTTTCAAAAACTGCTACCACTTATGCTGCTACCTTGCCGGTAGCGGGTACTTCCTGTTTATGGGAAGTCGCCGCTGTAAACGAAGGTACAGCTGCATATTCAACCGGAAATACAACTCCTGATGTACCAGTGGTAACCGCTGTTGATTGTGGTGGATCTTCCACCCTAACAGCTTCGGTTTATTCGGGAACACTTTTGTGGAGTACCGGTGAAACAACACCATCCATAACAGTAACTGCCGGTGGTGTTTACTCTGTTACACAAACAGTGGCCGGTTTAACCAGTGTTCCGGGTTTCGTTACTGCTACTCCGGTGCCAACGATAACCGGACCAGTTGATCCTGTTACATTATTGCCAACTTCATTGAGTGCTGGCACAACTACTGGACAAGGTTACAAAACTGAATCAGGAATGACCGGATATGTTTGGTCTGTTTCAAATGGAAGTCCATTTACAGGACAGGGGTCTGACTCAATTACAGTTGATTGGCAAAATGTTGACGGACAGCAAACAGTGAGTGTTCATTATATAAACGCAAACGGATGTTCAACTGTCACACCTACTGCAGTACTGATCATAAATTATTTTCCGTTTACTGGTTCAATACTTCCGACCTCTATTCCTCAGTTTGTTGATCCAATGCCTCATTTTGCTGCAGGTTTACGGGTTAATGCCAAGGCCGGAGGAAATCTGATTGTTAAGGAAGTTCTCGTTCAGCAGGTTGCTTTATCTACGGGTACCATTACATCCACCGGTAAAATTGGTGATCCTTTGACTCCAAATGCAGGAATGGGAAATTATGCAGCCTATGCCATTTCGAAGGATAATGGTACAACTTTTGGACCTGCTATGTGGCCGGCTCAAACCATTGAGGCGCAACAGGGAAATCAACTGACCGTTCAATACAAAAATGAACTGGTAGGAGTTAAATACAGCGATTTCAATATATTGGCTGATCAGACTCTTATGATGAATGGTTATACGTTGACCGGAGATCCTCTTACCAAACCGTATACAGGAGACATACCAATGGTTGTTCACCTCCATGGAGGAGAAATGCCATCAAACTCGGATGGTGGACCAACTGCCTGGTTTATGCCAACAGGTAATCCACTTCAGGGCCCGGGATTTACTTATCATGCCTCAAGCCTTTCAACCTATCCAAACAAGCAGGAAGCTACTACGTTGTGGTACCATCCTCACGATCAGGGATTGACCCGTATAAATGTTTATACAGGGCTTGCCGGCTATTACTTCCTGAGAGGTGCTGCTGAAGAAACAGCAAAACTACCGGGATGGTCGGGTGATGATAAGGTTCAGGAAGTAACTCCTGCCGGGAAAGCGCCAACCTTTAATGGTGCAAAAACGTATTTGCCGGAAATAGAACTTGCTGTACAGGACCGAATGTTCAACGTAAAAGGTGAACTTTTTTGGCCGGTAAATCCTACCAATCCGGATATTCACCCATTCTGGACACCCGAATTCTTTGGAAATGTTATGACTGTAAATGGTAAAACCTGGCCTTACCTGAGTGTTGCCCCACGTAAATACAGATTCCGTGTTTTGGATGGTTGTAATGCCCGATTCTTGAACATGTGGCTGAAGAATCTATCCAATTCAACCAATGGACCTAAGATAACAGTTGTGGGTACCGATGGTGGATTATTGGATGCACC
>Ga0302286_10000631_pt1 | contig 28462 bp, 17 predicted proteins | sample III_Fen_E2_3_FD_198765 | JGI IMG/M metagenome (GOLD analysis project Ga0302286, IMG submission 198765) | Peat permafrost microbial communities from Stordalen Mire near Abisko, Sweden - III_Fen_E2_3 | ecosystem: Environmental > Terrestrial > Soil > Wetlands > Permafrost | place: Sweden: Abisko...
TTCAATGGTACCGTGGGTGAAGGAACTAATATTGTTGTTGATCTACGCGAAAACTTCAACATTTTCTGCTCGATAGTAGCCTATCCGGTGGTTCCTAAAGGAGTCCTGATGTTACGGCTAATACCTACAGCTTCGCATACACTTGAAGATGTCAATGAAACAATCGCTGCCTTCAAAATAATAAAATCGAACCTGGAATCAGGAAAGTACAATCAGACTGAAATGCAGGACATGAAAATTATTTAATATGAGTCAGCAAAAATATTACCTTCAATGCGTAGAATGCGGTTATAAAACACCCGGTTTCAATGAATGGTTTACCCAGAATCAGCAATGTCCCACGTGTGGAAGTAAACATTCAGAAGTCTGGTACAACAGTGATTATCAGAAATTAGCTGAAATAATGAAAGGTAAAGTTGAGAGCTTTTGGCAATATCTCCCTTTTTTACCTCTGATTGATCCGGCTAATATCACCACCTGCATTGAAGGAGGGATACCGCTGGAACAATGGGGTTTTCTGGAAGAGTTTGCCAAAAAGCAATACGACCTGACCATCCAGGTTCAGGTTTACCGCAACGATTTAAACGGAGGTACCGGAACGTTTAAAGACGTAGCAGCTTCCCTGGCTTCCAGTATATTGAAGGAGAATGGGATTAAGCAATACTGTGTTGCCTCCACCGGCAATACCGCAACTTCATATGCCATGTATTTATCCATGGCAGATGTGAGCTGTTCGGTGTTTCTCCCCGAAAATGCATCAAAAGCTTCCGAAGCATTTATTAGTGCTTATGGTCAGCAGGTATTCAGATTAAAAGGCGATTACACCCGATCCAAGGTGATTGCGGGGGAATTTGCAAAGAAACATAAAATCCTTATTTCTACCGGAAACATTGATCCAATCAGGGTTGAGTCAAAAAAAACCATGGTTTTTGAATGGTTAAGGCAGTCAGGTAAAATGCCGGATGTTTATATCCAGGCAGTAAGCGGGGGAACAGGGCCCATTGCAATTGACAAAGGAGTACGTGAATTACAATCCGTGTATCCCGGCTTAAAAAACCCACGGTTGATTATGATCCAGCCTGACAAATGCGATCCAATGGTCCGGGCATGGGAAAAAGCAGTAGAATTGGATTTTCCCGAAGGATATGAATTTGATTACCCGGTCATTGACGATCCAACTACGATTATTCCGATTTTAGCAACCGGGAATCCGGCGACTTATCCCATTATTGCTAAATTAGTAAAAGCAGCTCAGGGTAGTTTTGTGCGGATTAATGAGGGCGATATAGTTGATTATGCCCGGTTAATTGCCTTTGAGAGCAAAGTACTGCTGGGTCCTGCTTCAGCAGTTTGCATTGCAGGATTCTTCGAATCATTGAAAAAAGGATTGATAAAAGAGGGCGAAACCGTATTGTTGAATGTCGGCGAAGGAGTCAGACGGGCGCCTGAGTTTGTATGCAAGATGATTTATTCCACAAAATACGTGGATAGTGCAGACCAGTGTCAGCCTGAAACCATGGATTCATACCGGGAACAATTGTGGAATGCCATTTTAGATTAACCATTCATGGCGAAATTTGAGAATAAAACAGTATGGATTACAGGAGCCTCTTCAGGGATTGGAGCGGCTTGTGCCATTCTGTTTGCAAAAGGGAAAGCGAATCTGATACTTACTGCTTCAAGAACAGATGCCCTGAAAAGCATTCAGGAGAAATGCATTTTGTTGGGCGCAAAATGCGAAATACTTCCCTGTGACTTATCCGACACAGAAAAAATCCCTGTACTGGTTGAAGCAGCGTTAAACTGCTTTGGCGGAATTGACATTTTGTACAACAATGCGGGAATAAGTCAGCGGGGACTTGCAGGAGACACCTTGTTTGAAGTCGACAAAAAGATCATGGATATTAATTATTTTGCCCCTGTGTTGATCACGAAACTTGTATTGCCCGGTATGCTGGCAAAAAGCAACGGCACAATTGCCGTAACAACGAGTATTGCCGGACGATTCGGGTTCCCGTTGCGATCGGCTTATAGTGCTTCAAAACATGCCTTATACGGTTTTTTTGAGTCGCTTCAGGCGGAGTATTACGACCGGCACATTCGGGTAGTCATGATATGCCCGGGGCGTGTGAACACCAATATTTCCATGAATGCACTTGAATCGGATGGACAGAAACATGCGGTATTAGATAGCGGACAAGCGGGAGGTATCTCTGCAGAGAAAGCAGCCGAAAAAATAGTGAACGCCATTTATAAGCAGAAACCGGAAGTCTTAGTGGGTGGTAAAGAATTGTTCATGGTGCAGATAAAACGGATTTTCCCTTCAATTGCACGGATATTAATCAGAAAAATTAAACAGACCTGATGATGGAAGATTATATTATTAGTGGAATACAACAAATAGGTATCGGAGTTGACGATTTCAGTACTGCCTGGAAATACTATATCAGCGTGTTCAATATGGATGTCAAAATCCTGGAAGACGACACTGTTGCTGCATTAATGTTACCCTACACAGGCAACAAACCTCAGAAACGTCATGCCGGCATTGTGATCAACATGCAGGGAGGCAGTGGATTTGAAATATGGCAGTATTCTGACCGGAAGCCTCAAAAGGTTGGTTTTGATATACAGCTTGGCGACCTGGGTATTTGTATTGCCAAAATGAAAAGCAGGAATGTAAAACTCACTTTTCAGGAATTATCAGTCAGACCCGATGTAAAGATCCTGGGTGGATTAAGCTCCTATATTGATGGTACCGACACTTTTTACATGGAAGATCCTTCTGGAAATCTTTTTCAGGTAGTACAGGACACAACGGTTTTCAGGGAGGAGCATCGCTCATCGGGCGGACCGGTAGGTGCTGTTGTTGGAGTTTCGGACATTGACAGGGCATTGCCGATGTACCGTGACATTTTAGGATACGACAAAATAATAGCTGACGTCACGGGAACTTTTAAAGACCTGTCGGGTCTGAGATCCGGAGATCAACAGTTCAGAAGACTGCTTCTGACTCATTCAGCGCCCCGTATTGGAAGTTTTAGTCGTCTTTTCGGACCATCTACCATCGAACTGGTACAGGCTCTTGAAAGGAAACCCCGTAAGATATATGAAGGACGTTATTGGGGAGATCCGGGTTTTATACAGATCTGTTTTGACGTTAATAACATGGAAGCATTAAAAATAAAATGCGAAAGCATGGGATTCCATTTTACGGTGGACAGTTCCGTCAATCCCGATAACAACAGTACATTCGATATGGGTGATGCTTCGGGACGTTTTACTTATATCGAAGATTCTGATGGGACACTGATCGAATTCGTTGAAACGCAGAAGATACCCTTGATTAAAAAGCTTGGCATAAATCTGAACTTAAAAAACTTCAATCCTGCAAAACCACTGCCCGACTGGATGTTGAAAGCATTACGTTTCGGAAGGGTGAAAATATAAAACTCTTTAATTATATCAGTCTCCGATTCCTTCAAATTAGTTTACTTCATACGGAACAAAAAGAGAATTCGATTTTTAAGTATAAACTCTTAAATAGTTTAAAGTGAATATGGTACATTCCGTCAGGTGGGAATGTACCATATTCATTATCCATACAAAACGTTACTGAGCTAAACTATCAGTTGTTTAAAAATCTACGTTTGAAAATAAAATGTGTTTGTGATTAGAACAATTACCGGATACATTCGAGACATACTATCCTACAATTATATTTAAACAAATAATTGTCAAAATTCATATCATACCCCCCCGAACTTACCAACCATTTCACCGACATCACATTTAATTTTAAAATTAAGTATATTTGTTTTATCTTTGAGACTTTTAAAAAGCTACATATTACAGAATTATATCTGAATTCTACGCGGGTAATAAAATTTCATTTTTAAAACAGTCAGATAAAACAATAGAAAGTTTTTTTAATATTTGTGCATTCGGCAGACAAGACTTAATACTTACAGCTTTTATTTATATAGATAACTATATCAACCATCAACCGGTCGGAGATATTATCGGTCAATATCAACAATCACAACTATAAGATTCGTTTATGAATAAACATTTACCTCTAATTCTTTGCTTTCTTCTACTCTTTGTTACACCCGGCCTGAAATCAGAAAAGAACAACAAAGTGGATAGTCTTGAAAATCTATTAAAATCGCAGGATATAGATGACACCTCAAGAGTAAATTTATTAAATGAAATAGCATTTGAAGTGTATTTAATCAATAAAGACAAAGCCCTTAAATATGCAACAGCTTCAGGAGAATTGGCTGAAAAATTAAATTACAAAAAAGGAATTGCTGAAAGTATGTGGCTGTTGGGATTAACAACCGGTAAATCAAATAGCCATTTGGCTATAGATTATGTAGTGAAAGCAGTAAAAATTGCAGAAGCCAATAGTTCCAAATCATCTGTTGCCAAATATTTATCTTCTCTTGCTTTACTCTATAAATCGGTGGATGATAGTAACAATGCACTTGATTGTTTTATAAAATCAATTCAAGCATCCGAAGAGATTAACGATCAACTGAATACCGCTAAAACTTTACATAAATTAGGACAGTTTTATAATGGGGAAGGGATCTATGATAAGTCAATAACAAGTTATCTTAAAGGATTGAAGATTGCCGAGAAGCTGGACGAAAAAGGAATAGAGTTTGGTTGTTTAAATGGATTAGGGATGATACATGCTTATCAGGGAAAGTATCCACAGGCATTGGATTATTTCCAGAGGTGTTTGAGAATAAAAGAAATCAGCAACGATAGAGCCGGCACTTTTAGCGGAATAAACAACATAGGTAACATTTATATGTTGCTTTCTGACTTTCCCAAAGCTTTCGATTATTATGGGAGAGCACTGCAACTTGCGAATGAATCCAAAGACAAGAAAAAAATTGCTATTTGTTATGGTAATATCGGGTCTGTTTACATGAAAAAGAATGATCTGAGGTCGCTGGACTATTTTCGGAAAGCTCTGGAAATAAGTCAGGAGATCGGCGATTATCAAACAACAATCAGTGTGTATATTTATCTGGGGGATGTAAACGTACAGCAGGCTAAATTTACGTTAGCAATGGACTACTATCAGAAAGCACTCAAGCAATCAGAGGAAAAAGACTGGAAACGTCCACTGAGCGAGATATACAATAAAATTGGCACCATCTATTTAATACAAAAAAAATATGATATTGCCTTGAGCAGCACACTAAAAGCATTGGATATTGCCAATGAAATGGACTTAATGGATTCAAAAAACGATATTCATAAACAACTTTCGAAGATATATGCAGCAACAAATAATTTCTCCAAAGCTTATTTTCATCAAAAACGATTTGGTGAAATAAATGACAGCGTGTACAACGACCGGAATGTAAAGAAAATAGCAGAACTTGAATTCACCTATAAATTTGAGAAAAAGAAACAAGCCATTGTAGCCCTTCAACAGAAAAAAGATGCCGTGCAATCGGCAATTACAAAATCGCTGATTGTAGGAATTGTATTGTTGTTACTATTTGCCGGGTATGTTTACCGCTCATCGCGTGCGAAACACAGGTCTAACCTCCTCCTTACCAAACAAAAAAATGAAATTGAAAAGTTGAATGGTGAATATCTGGCTCTAAATAAAGAGTACATCAAACTAAATGAACAGTTAAAGGAATCGAACATCCAAATAAACAATGAGTTGGATATAAACCAAAGATCAATGACTGCTGCTACGCTAAAGCTTATTCAAAATGCGGAACGTGATGCCACGACAATTGGCCGGCTTCAACTTATAGAGCAACACACAAGCAATGAAGGAAAGCAAAATATCAAAGCACTTATTTCTGATTACACCCGGTCTTCATATAATTCAAACTGGGATGAATTTGAAATATTGTTTGAGAAAGTACACAGCTCGTTTTACGAAAATCTAAATACACTCTATCCAACACTTACTACCAACGAACGGAAATTATGCGCATTTCTTAAATTGAATATGAACAATAAAGACATTGCTCATATCACTTACCAATCGGAAGAGGCCTTGAAAAAAGCCAGATTACGCTTACGTCAGAAGCTTCAAATCGACCGGGAAACGAACCTGAGTAATTTTATACAAAGCATTTAATAAGAAAACACACTGTATATGCCTATGTAACAACATAGGCATTTTCTTTTATATCAATACATTACGAATTATTTTTTTGATTGTCCACTTTTTGTCCCCACACCTTTTTAGCTTTTTAGTAGAGTGAAATATATCTTTGCACCATGATTTTTAAAAATAATCAAAATATCCATTGCACATGTTTACCTTAACTACTCAAAAACCCAGAACTATTTTTTCTCCAAATCCTGTTATTGATTCTTTTCAAATCAGTGGCATCAGTGGCAAGGTAAAACTTGTTATCAGCGATTTGCATTGCCGCATTTTACTATCCAAAGAAATTGTTTGTGACGAAGTAATTTCAATGAAAGAAATTCCCCGCGGTATTTACGTTGCTCAACTGGCGACACCTGACGGCATTGAACGTCGGAAACTTGAGAAAAAATAAATGAGATTTTTTCGTGCCAGTTATTTAATTAAGTCAAAAAAGAATTAAGAGAAATGGTCAATCTTTTATTAATAAGGTTTGTTTACGCTAACTAGAAAGGTAGCCAGACGTTTGTGGCAATATCGTATAAAATGCTTCCGTCTAAACCGAAATACGTAAATGGTAGGTAAAAAAAAAAGAAACTTAATGAGAAAATCATTGTTTATTATGGGTCCTTAGCAATTCTTCCGATGGGAACAAGTGTAAAACCTGGTGCCGGTATATTAACCCACTATAAACCCATTCCTGATTTTGACACTTATGCCGGCGTAATGATCGGATATGACATTTCCGGAATTACGTTAAGCCCCGCCTATATGTTATACCTCTAATCGGTACTAGTTTTATCTTTATGGATGATGTTGCAGGAATTTTTTATTAGTTTAGCCCTAAATCAGGACTATATCCTGGAGGTGGATCAGCTTCCATTCAAATGCCAGTATTGGTATAGTTTATAAATTCCGATCCAGCAAATAAAACAGAAAAGCAGATAATGCAGCAAACAGAATTGTTTGCTGCATTATCTGCAAATGGGAATTTAAGAAATAAATTAATCAACGGTTTATTTGTTCTTTATAGGACAGATAATTGTACTAATTAAATTCCATGTTGATTATTAAAGTTGTTGCTAAAATTAAATCTCTTTGATTTAAATAATTTTTCAAACAAATTCATCAGCAATCGTGGCAACTCCTTTAAAAAACAATATAGTAATTAGTACACGACTGATACGTATTACTGTAAATGTTATCAATATAGTCAACTGTATAACCGGAACGTTGAACTACTTCTGCACTCCAGTACCCGGCCGGAATATCATACGTTGTTTTTGATTTTGCTTTGATGATTTGTTGAAACTGATTATTGATATACAGATCGTAAGGGTCATTTGAGCCGTTTGTAAACTCCATGCTAAACGTGTCATCCTGTTCACAGGTTGGTTTAGATTCAGTAGTACATCCGACAAAAAGAAAAACAACAAACAGACAAATTAATAGCTTCTTCATTTAGGTTGGTTTTTTTGTTTTAATAATATACATATTTTCATACAAAGGAAGCTCAATTTTCGGATGGTGCAGTTACATAATTAGTGGAAAAAGTTATATAATTCACAGATTTGAATTCGCCGATACTTATTACTCAAGAATCAGATAAAACAAAACGGGGTGAGTGAAATCTTCAATTAGAGTTTTGAAGAACAATTTTTATTTAGGCGTTAATTCTATTTGGCTCAATCAGAAAGAGTTATTCTTTTTGCAGGACATAAAAAACCCCGACAATCTAACGATTATCGGGGTTTTAAGTGCGGCTGAAGGGACTCGAACCCACACACCTCTCGGTACCAGATCCTAAGTCTGGCGCGGCTACCAATTACGCCACAGCCGCATACAGTGCGCATTGCGGGTGCAAAGATACACTCTTTTTTGGAATTTCCAAACTTTTTATTAGTTATAGTTGATAGTTGGTAGTTTATAGTTGGAAATTAGTTATTTAGTTTGGAGTTTGGAGTTTGAGGTTTGATACATTTACTATTAAATAAAAAAAACTTTTCAAACCTTTCAAACTCTTCAAACTCTTCAAACTCTTCAAACCCTTCAAACTCTTCAAACTCTTCAAACCCTTCAAACTCTTCAAACTCTTCAAACTCTTCAAACTCTTCAAACTCTTCAAACCTTTCAAACCCTTCAAACTCTTCAAACTCTTCAAACTCTTCAAACTCTTCAAACTCTTCAAACTCTTCAAACTCTTCAAACTCTTCAAACCCTTCAAACTCTTCAAACTCTTCAAACTTTGAACTCTATTGCCTCAACGTCTTTGCAGCCATTAATTTTGAACTCATCAGTGTTTCATCAAGCAAACCGGAATGAGAAGCACGCATTGGATTAATATCTATTCCACCACGACGGGTATACATAGCAGCTACCATCAACGTGACCGGTTTAAAAATATCATAGAAACGTTTGTAGATCATTTCTACCACTTCTTCGTGAAAATGATTTTCTTTACGAAATGATACCAGGTATTCCATTACAGAACTTAATTCAATATCCTGTTTTGTTGACATATTCACAAACAAATCGCCCCAATCGGGTTGATTGGTGACACGGCAATTTGAACGTAACAGGTCAGTCCTGAAAAGATAGGAATGCAAGGTCGTGGTCAATTCACTTTTTAGGAGTTCCGGTGATTCATTGAAATGGGTAAACAATATTCCTTCCTGAACCTCTACAGGTACTTTACGACCAAGATCTTCATGCATAAATTCAGGAAAGGGTTGTCGTGTTTCACAGGAAGCGTCGAATAAAGTCACATAAACCTGAGTATCCAGCAAAAGACTTAAATCGGTAGAAATTATTACACCTACCCGTTCCTCTGCCTTTAACACCGTTTTCCCGAAATGGTCCATGTTAAATGAATTGAGATACAACTTCAATGATTTTGACTCAACCAGATAGGTGCTGTCAGCGGGATACACCAGTTTCATCACACGAGAAACAGGCAATCCGTTATCAGTCAGGAAAGATAGTTCATAACAGTTCCACACATCAAATCCGACAAAAGGTAATTGAGCATCGTCAATCCCATAACGGACGCGGTTTTCGGAACGTGGAATCCTGAACAATAACGAAGTATCGTAGTTTTCTGGTATTGAGACTGATTTCCCCAGTGCCGTATCGTGAATATTAAATGGCTTCATATTTTTTGTTTCGTGTTCAATGTTCCGTGTTCTGCGTTCAACGTTCCGTATTCCGTGTTCTGCGTTCAAAACGCGAAACACAAAACACGGAACGCCTTAGTTCTTTCTGATATATGGGTTACATTTCTTACTTAGCCATTCACGTTCATATTCGTTTAGTTTAGGAGCGATAGTAGCATAGACACGCTGATGATACTCATTCAACCAATCGATTTCGGATTTAGTGAGTAAATCAAAGTTAATCAAATGCTGATCAATCGGAAATAAAGTAAGGGTTTCGAATTTCAGGAATTGTCCGAATTCAGTCTTCATAGCCGGAATGACATGAACCAGATTTTCTATGCGGATACCATACTCATTGGTACGATACATGCCCGGTTCATTTGAAATCATCATACCCGGTTGTAAAATAGTCGAATTTTCGTCCATACGGATACTCTGAGGGCCTTCATGTACACAAAGAAAATGGCCTACACCATGGCCGGTTCCATGCCCGTAATTCAGCCCTAAATCCCACATGGCTTTACGGGCCAGAATATCGAGTTGCGATCCACGGGTACCGACAGGAAAAATTGCTTTTGCCAACGAGATATGGCCTTTCAGTACCAAAGTATTATCTGTTTTCTGTTGAGCAGAAGGAGTACCAAGAGCCACAGTACGTGTAATATCCGTGGTTCCATCCAGATACTGGCCACCGGAGTCGAGTAAAAATATATTTTCGGCTTTCAACTTAGCATCCGATTCGGGAGTCGCACTGTAATGTACGATGGCTCCATGAGCAGCGTATCCGGCTATTGTACCAAAACTTTCGCCTACAAAATGTTCCTGTTCGCTACGGAACTTACGTAATTTATCTGATACAGACAGTTCGGATAAATTACCGCTCTTCAGGCCTTCTTCCAGCCAGACAAAGAAACGGGTCAATGCAACGCCATCCCTTGCCATGGCATTACGAACACCGGCCATTTCAACTTCATTCTTAACGCCTTTCAGTTTGAAAGCGGGTGACATAATATTTCTTATCGCACATCCCTTCGGAATGGATTCAAACAATGCCTGATTCAGTTTTCCTCCATCTACCAAAACTGCTTTAGATGGAGCTGTTTTTTTCAACAAGTCGTATATTGCCAGGTAAGGGGCAACTGTTACACCCTGGCTTTGCAGATAGGCACTTGTTTCGGGAGTTAGCTTTTCGGGAGCAATACATAAAGTTGCTTTTTCATTTTCAACCAGGGCATATGCTATCACAACAGGATTATAATCGACATCATTACCACGGATATTAAACAGCCAGGCAATATCATCCAATGCTGAAATCACAAATACATCAGCATATGCTTTTTTCATCTCCGTACGGACTAATTCCAGTTTATCTACTGTTGATATTCCGGCAAATTGAATATCATAAACAAAAAATGGTTTCAAAGGTATGGCGGGGCGATCGGTCCAAACTAAAGCAGGTAAATCAATGGACACTAGATCCAGTTCATTCATTTTCAGCTCTGTTTTCATCAGACCATATCCGTTCAGCGAAAACATCTGGGAGTTTACACCTACTTTTTCACCGGGTTTTAATTGAGTGGCCAGCCAGGGTAGGATTTCAAGCGTTTCAGGAAGACCTTGTTTCATTAATTCAATTCCTGTTCCTTCTAGTTGATCAGCTGCATGAAGGAAATAGCGTGAATCGGTCCATAATCCTGCACTTGTCAAAGTAACAACGGCAGTACCTGCCGAACCGTCAAAACCTGATATCCATTGACGCTCTTTCCAATATTCAGCAATATACTCACTGGCATGAGGATCGGTTCCGGGGATGATACAAGCTGAGATACCTTTTTGTTTCATAGCGGCACGAAGCAAAGATATACGATTGATTATTTTTTCCATTGTTTATATTTATTTTAATATTTTTTTCTGTTAGTGCAAAGATAGTTATTAAGAAAAGATAATCAAATAAAAGCCCGGATATATTCAACAAATCCGGTTAACAAAAGTTTTATACAAGCGGAGTAATAAGAGAACCTCAAATATGATTAACCATTTTTTATTTCGTTAATGAACTGACCTGTTTTTCAACTTACTTCTATTATTCATTGTTGTTCAGTATCCATGAAAGCACTTTGGAACAGGCGGTTAATATTATGTTTTTTATGCAGCTACAGGCGAGTCAGTTTCTTTTTCAAGTGATAACCTTTACAAACATCTATTTCAGGGATCGATCATCCTTTCGGTGTTCATAAATTCAACAGGATAATAAATTGAACTTTATAAACTGTGATTTTTCTCAAATCTGCATTGGGGAAAAAGTATCTACTAATTTAAGTTGAATTATATGAATAACCGGCTAATCAAAAAAATTAAAGTCACCAGGGAAGATTCCTGGTGACTTTCTCATATTTACCTTAAAAAAAAACCTATATTTTCGTAATTACTATGGCCGTTCCTCCACCGGGAGCTAAATTCAACTGAATGGTTGAGGTTGATGTTACTTCAATTTTCTCAATATCCACAGGATATGGATTCGTTTTATAATCAGCCTTCTTGCCATCTTTGAATATTTTTGCAATGTACCTGGTATTTTTGTCCAGAAAATTCAATGACATATTTAGTTTTCTGGCACTCTCATCGGTGATCCCACCCACATACCAGTTCTCGGAATTTCTGTCTTTACGGGCAACAATTACATAATCACCGATCACAGCTGCCGGGACTACTGTTTTTGACCAATTCGTCGGACAGGAAGTTATAAATTCGAATGCCGGATTACCCTCATAATGTTCGATCATATCGGATGCCATTTGTAGGGGACTATACAATACAACTGCCAGCGCCAGCTGTTTTGCCAGTGTGGTATGGACATGTGTTTTTGGTAATGATGGATTTTCAAACTTAAAAGTTCCGGGAGTAAAATCCATTGGTCCTGCCAGTCCCCTGGTAAATGGAATGATAGTGGTGTGTTCCGGAGGATTTCCACCATCGGGCGACCAGGCATCATACTCTTGTCCACGAACCCCTTCCTGAGACATTAGATTTGGATATGTGCGCTGCAGGCCGGTTGGAATCATCGGCTCATGATTGTCAATCATGATTTTATATCGGGCAGCTGTTTCTATCACTTTGCGATAATGGCGTACTCCGTATTGACTGGCATGTTGCTCTTTATGATCCAACAGAGGATTGACATATCCTGTTTTTACACAACTAATGCCCAGTCTGGAATACATCCTGAAAGCACTGTCCATCTGTGCTTCATAGTTTTTAGTGGCGCCTCCGGTTTCGTTGTGTCCAATAATTTTGACGCGATTCTTTGCAGCATATTGAGTAAGCTTGACTAGATCGAAATCAGGATATGCTTTTGTAAAATTAAACTGATCTCCATTTGCTGACCAGTCGCCGTCCCAGCCATAATTCCAGCCTTCGACCAAGACACCCTGGAAGCCATGTTTTGCAGCAAAATCGATATAACGCATGACATTGGCATTTGTCGCCCCATGTTTTGGACCCTGCCCCCAGGTAAAGGCCTTCATGTGCATTCCCCACCAGATACCAATATATCTGCCCGTTTGAATCCAGGAAGTATCGGTAATTTTTGAAGGCTCGTTCAAATTGAGCATCAACCGCGAAAGCATGAGACCTCCCGGGTTTTCAGCAATGATAACAGTTCTCCATGGACTTTCAAAAGGGGTTTTAGCAATTACCTTTTCACCTGTCGACCACGGAGTCAGGTCAGCTTTTAAGGTTGATGACCCTTGCTTTGGAGTCAGGTTGAGTCCGGCATAATCAGTAAGATTTGCTTCATGAATAGTCAGGTATAAACTGTCATTCACCTGCATGGTCAACGGGGTGGAAACAGTATCCAGGCTCGTTACCGGAGCTTTTTTATACAGACTCTCAAAGTAATTTGTATGGTTAGTCGGGATTGACCAGGTTTGCGGATTACCCACCAGCGCGAATTCCGTAAGTTCATCCATAATGACAAAATCAGTCAGGTTTGGTTGTGATGGGAACTGATACCTAAACCCCACCCCATCGTCAAATACCCTGAATACGATGGATAATTTACGTTTCAATCCACTTTTCTCGGACAAGTGGAGGATTAATTCGTTATATGTATTATCCACAGCAAGTTCTTCTCCCCAAGGCTGGGTCCATTTTTCACTTACTGATTTTGATTCGGTATTTTCAATTTCGAAATCTTTATTAAATGCATTATTCCCTTTGAGAATAAAACCCAAAAACGATTTTTCGATAATGATTTTATTATCTTTTTCTACCTTATAAAACGGCTTTCCATCTTCTATTCCGGCTTCTATTTTAATTTTCCCATCAGGCGAAGATACCACGGCTTTTTTACCCTGTGTACAGGAAAATGTAAATATTAAAATAAAGGAGAAAACTAAACAACATGTATTCCTCATGACAATTGATATTTCGTTTTAATTTTATAATTTTACTAAATCACTATTCATTTCGGGTATGATCTCAGAAGGGATTTTTTTTTGTTAGAGATGACGGATATTTTGAAAATTAAAGGACTATCTCATAGTACAGAATCTTGATTTTTAATTGTGCGAATATATAGATTATAGCTTAGGCAACAGCTTGCACAAAAAAAAGATATAATCATTTAATAATTTAAATAATTATATCTTTTTGTATTTCAAGTATTTGGAAAGCCCTTTATCGGGAATAAATATAAAGGAAATATATAGTAAAAGGTGTAGAATTGGACTAAAACGAAGGGTGGGATTATGAGTAATATTCTTGCTATAAAAGGATGTCCTATTTTACAGATTTAATTTCCATTATTTTTTGTTCGAACAATTCGTTCTGAACGATAGATTTGTTTTTCACCTTTGTTTTATAGGTGTTAATGGTATGAATTGAATAGTTCAGAAACTTACTTATTTTTTCGCTTTCGATCACTCCCAACCTGATTAACGCAAAGATTCGCATTTCCACAGTCAGGCTTCCATTTTCAATACCCATGTGGGGTAACTCATCGAGGGGAAACAGAAGTTTATATTCATTAATAAAATCGGGGAAGAGTTTTAAGAATGTCTGGTCGAACGTGGTATACATATTTTTCCGTTCCATCAGTATATCAGCTTCTTTAAACAATTTAGGGAATTCATCGTATTGTTTCGATGCCACCTTCCGATTGATTAAACGATACATGTGTTCAAGTTTATCAATGTATTGGTAGTTCACATAGAAGAAATGCCCTATATACTTATCTTTAATCTTATTCGCTTCATACAGTTCGGAATTTGTCAGAAGCACCTTTTCGTTTTGTTCCTGAATGGTCATCCTGGCAATTTTTAATTTTTTGAGTTGTTTTCGAATAATCAATGTTGCACCCAGAAACAATATTAATAAAATCGTTACAGACATAAACAGCCATATCAGCAGATTACGCTGGCGCTCTATCGAATCGAACCGTTCTTTCTCGATAATTGGTAAAATGGAACTAATCTCGATTTTCCGGTGGCGGGCGTTGTAAAAATTAGCATCGTCCATGGCTAATTTAATGTATTTGTTTGCCTGATTGATATCACCGTGCGACTGATACAACAGTGTTGCGAGATTTCGCATGGCTACCGTTTCTTTTGTTCCTGATTTGATATCTGAAATAGCAGCCTTCACTAAATTGATCAATGCTTCATCGTGTTGATTGGTCAACGAATTGATGTAAGCAAGACTGGATGCAGCTATCGCATCCTCATGATTATCAACCGATTTCTTTAATACTTCTCTAAAAGCGTCCATCGACCCGTTATAATCTTTCTGTTTCATCTTCATCAATCCCACTGCCGACCAGTATTCTACGGTATTGACAGGAATCAAAGCAATGGCCTTTTCGCTGTATTTATTACCTTTCTCTACGTATTCCGATTTAAAGGGTTCTACACCGTTATAGTCGGCCATATCATAATATAAACGGGCCATTATTTTGTAATAATCCAGTTTTACGGATGCATCCAGATTATCAATATCACTGTCTTTAACAATGTCAAATGCTTCTTTAAATAAACCGGAGGATAAGAAACAAAATACCAGGCGGACTTTTGCTTCAACTATTTTTCCGGGATCTTTTAATTTATTTGCAATATCTAATGTTTTTATGGCATACACATAGGCTGAGTCGTATTTATACGATTTATATTCTTCAAAAAGAGCAGCATAATGATGTAATTGTTCAAAACTTACTTTTGAAGTATTCTGTAATTCTTTTTTGATTTTATGAATTTTATTTTCTTTTTGATTCATATAATAACTGCTTTGAACAATATACTTGTCCAATTCAACGAACATTGAGTCAAGTCGTTCAGCATGAAGCAGGGACGCAAACTGGAGACATAAAATTACCAGAATGATTTTATTGTGATTTCTTTTCAAAATATTAGTTTAAAAAATTTTCGAAAGATAGATATTTATTCCGAATAAAACAAAATTTATGTATGCTACTCTTATTATAAACCTGATCCTGTTCATAGCAGGTTGTATTAGGTTCATTGTAACATTTACATGTTTTTTTACATGTTTTTCCAGACTGTTTTACTCAGTCAGTTGACGGGTGAAGTATTCTTAAAAAAACAAACAGAAACCTCGCAACTGTTAGCGAACATAGACGGGGTTATTTACTACTTAATTGTACACAATCATATTCTATCACCCATTAAACAGACCAATGAATGAAGTCCCTAAAATTTACAGGTTTCTTTTCAGATTTTCGGATTGTTGTTGATGTTTCATCAATTCGATCAACGAATTAGCTTCCCGGGAAGGAGAGAATTGATTTGCTTTATTTAAGTAAAACAAAGCCATCTGTTCTTTATTTTGCATGAAACTCAACTTTCCGGACAATAGAAAATATTCCTGTTCAAACGGAAATTCCAGACAAAGCCCTTTCATAATGTGCAAAGCATTTACCAGCAGGTCATTTTTTTGTTTATATAAATCATACAGAGAATGCATGGAGTTGAACCAATTCAGTTGCTTAACAGAACTGGCTCCGGCTATCTGTTCTTCAACTGTTTTTATATGTAGTGGATTTTCTTTCTCGATTGGTTCATTAAAAGGCCATTGCTTCTTTAACAACCATATGGATATCCGTCCAAAAATCGAATCGAATGCTGTATCAGGATACGCTTTGGGTAGTGTTGACAGCGAATGGTCATGTTCTTTCAATACGGGGAGTAACCCTGTTTTTTTCAATTCAGTATAAAAAGCATCTGAAATCAATTGTTGTCCTTTCATATTTGGATGAACAAGTTCAAGAAATAAAGTTGAATCGAGTATTGCATGAGGAGAATGGAGTTCAAACACATGCATTACATCAACAAAATGGACATTCGGCTGAAAGTTGACTAATTGTCTGGAGAAATCAGACAGGGTATACGAATTAACGGCTGTAAGAGACAGGTTGATGATTTCAAAATTAATAGTGGGATATTCAAACTGTAACCGGCACTTAAGCATTCGGGGAAAAGCACCGTTGTGCATGTATGGGAATCCAACCGTAGTGGATTCGCCAAGAGCAAAGATCCGGAAGGTACCCGGTTTTTTAACTTTGGTAAAAAGTTCAACATTTTCCCGTGTGGCATTCTCCTGCAAAGTGAAGTACTTTTGGAATATTTCAGGGTTTAAGTGGTAATACTTTCCGGTTTTATCTTCAATAAAAAGGGATGTGTCATATCCATAGTTACACAAATGCAGAATAATTTCTACGAGTATCAATATAAAAAACGGCAGCAAAATAGCTATTGTTTTAAATATCCACTGCTTTGAATAATTCCTTTTTGTGTTCAATTCAAGTAAAGATTACATTGTTTTTTTAATGCTGATAGCACGTGATTACGAATGAAGTCTGCAAGTGAAAGTAAAAACAACCACCCTTAAAAAAGCCGGGTGGTTGTTTAAATACAAAGTGAATCAATACCCTTCGGATTGTTTAATCGTCCCGTGATACCTTTCTATTTCTGTTTTTGGAATGGGCTGTACATAATAGGCATTGCCATAAAAATGAAGCTGACCATTTCGTGTGGTTTGATAGTAGTTCACTTCCTGTTGTCCTATTTGCCACCGTCGTACATCAAACCACCATTGTCCTTCTGCAAACAATTCTGCCCAACGTTCGTATTTCAAAACATCATTGTGTAAATGATCCCCCGGTTGAGCCATTGTAGCATCGGTAAATGTCTTGTAGTCGATTGATGAAGGACTCTCGATTGGCAAATTATAGGCCCGGCGATGCACTTTATTGACATATTCCAACGCCTTGGCTGGTAGCGAATCCTTCAAAGCCTCGGCATAAAGCAGGTAGATATCTACCAACCTCACAACCGGATAATTTGCCGGACTGCTGAAGTTCAGCTGACTCTCAGTTCCCAGTCGGTTTGTAAACTTTTTATGATTCCATGATAATATCTGAGGCATGGTATTCAATACCGGTGACCGGTCGTAGAACGTCACTTTGCCAAGGGCGTCCATAAATGTATCGACATAAGGTTGTCCTGCACAGACATATAACCGGGGATCTGCTGTTTTATTTAAGCGGATGTTGTTACTCTGGGTTGTATAGGCAGGATCAACAATCCAGGGAATATTGGTTATCGACCGTGGACTTGAACTTACAAACGCAGCATTATGTATTCTGTTTCCCGGAGCCGGTAAAGTAAATCCGAAACGCCGGATATTCGCATCGTGAACATAATTATTTCCCCATCCCCCGGTTGAATTGGTTATTATATCATACCCTGTAGTAGGTGCCTTATCACGAAAAGCAAGGTTAAGAGGCCACGGTGCAAACACCATGGGCATTCCGCTTCCGGTAGTATATCCGGCCCAGGGGCCGTTTTGTTTCAGGTTGGTCGACATATCAATTTCATACAGGTTTTCATTTTTAAACTCATTATTGGGATCTCCATAAAACATATTTTCATAGAGAGATGTCGGATTTAATGTTTTGCCACTGTGAGCAATGATATCTTCCAAAACAGGAACTGCTCTTCCCGGATAACGAGCCTGCATATACACTTTAGCCAGCAATCCTTTTGCTGCCCACTCGGTAGCACGTGTGAAGTCGCTGTTTTTTCCTGTAAGCAACGGGATAGCTTCGTTCAATGTATTTATGACAAAAAGCCACGAATCTTTAGTAGTACCTCGTGGTGGCATCATTTCGTCAATTGTCTTTGGCACTTTATCAATAATAGGGAGTCCTAATCCATCAACTTTACTCTCTATTTCGAAGAAGATCTGACCATGCCAATAGGCCAGGGCACGGTTGAAAAGCGCCTGTCCCTTCATAAAATCAAGCTTTGCCAATTCTGTCGATCCTATTGCCGGATGAGCACTTTTATACTTTTCGATTCCTTCCAGTGCCGCATTTGAGAGTTGAACCCATCGCAGCACATCCGAGTAGGTTTGTGTATTATACAGGCAATCGGTATTTGTGTTGTTACTCATCTGAGAAGCCCTGGTATCGTACGTTCCATCTGTATCAGAAGTATGATCGTACAGATAGATTCCCATTGGGAACCAGTAAAAAGCATATAACCCTTGTTGATGACTCCCGGCATAACTGGCCGTCAACATTAAATCAACCTGATCCAGTGTACTTGGGAATATACTCGAAGAAACCGATCCGTTATCAGTAACCTGAAGGAAATCCGAGCAACCTGACAGAAAAAGGATCAGAAGGACAACACCGGTGAAATGATAAATTATATTTTTCATATTGATATATTTTCTGTGTGATTCATTTTTAAATTAAAAGCCTAAATCAATTCCAAATGAGATTAAACGTGAAGGGAGATAGCGGTTCGGATTATCCACACCGCGTTGTAAAACCATGAGTTGTGATCCATCAACTGGCGTATTAGCCAGTGCTGTTCCTGCTATTTCGGGATCAATTCCTGTATAATTGGTAATTGTAAACACATTTTGGGCACTGATATAGATGCGTGCGTTGTTCACAGCGAGACTTTTCAGCAGGTTCCTGGGGAGGGAATAACCTATCACCAGATTTTTCAATTTAATATAATCCCCTTTTTCAACCCAGAATGAAGAAGTGGTGGTATAATTCTGACTTGGATCACCGACCCATTGATTGTTGGAATCAAACATTCCTGCTCGCGGCATACTGGTCAGGCCGTTGCTGCCAAAGAAAGAGTCATTGAAAATATCAGATGTTGTATTGCCATCGTTTGCAAAGGTTTGGGTGCTACCCAGTCCTATTGAGGCTCCACCCTTAACTGCATTATAGATATCAAATCGGAATGCTCCCTGAAATTGCATGCTGAGATCAAACCCCTTAAATTCGACTTTCATATTCAACCCGCAAACTGCCTTTGGCCATGGATTACCAATGTCTGTCTGACTGTTTTCATTTACGTATCCCTGACCGAAATCATCGTAGATCAAATCGCCAACCCCGGTATTTTGTCTCCAGTAATAATTTTGACCTTTAGCAACTGCTTTTGCATTATAAGCATCTACCTGGGCCTGGTTTTGGAATATCCCTATGGCTTTATATCCATAGAAATAACCCATAGACTTCCCGTTTTCCGTCCGGTTAATTCCATACATAAGGGGTGCTGCACCCTGATCGCCCAGCTGAATCACTTTATTTTCGTTGAAAGAGAGATTACCACCGACCGTATAACGGAAGTCACCTTTCCGGTCACTCCAGGTTAACGTAAATTCGTGACCAACATTTTCAACCTGACCAATATTGATAGGCATCGTATTGTTAATACTCGTATAATAACCAATTCCACTGGCTAAAGGAACAAGGCGCGAATACAGCATGTCCTTCGTTTGACGGTTATAATAATCATATACAAATGACAACCGGTTATTAAAAAAACCCAGATCAATACCCATATCGGCTTGATGGACTTCTTCCCATTTAATGTTTTCGTTTGGTACTGTAAAGCTGGCCCATCCCTGTACCGGCGTTGTACCTCCATAGCTATATGTAATCTGGTCGCCTACATACGATTGTTGGTACAGGAACTGAGGGATTCCGTCATTTCCCAGGATTCCCCAACTGGCCCGTAATTTGGCATTCGACAACCATTCCATTTTATCTTTGATAAATGATTCTTCATTGATTCTCCAGGCTCCGTTGATGGAAGGGAAAGTACCCCACCGGTTACTTGGTCCAAACTTATCGGAGCCGTCACGCCGGATATTGGCTGTAATCAGATACTTGCCTAAATACGAATAGTTCAACCGTCCAAAGAATGACTGACTCCTGCCTACCCCGACAAAGTCACCTGCAGTAGGTGGAGCCACGTTGGTGGATAAACTGATCGACCCGGCAATCGGGACAGGAAATCCGGTTACATCAACCGTATTGTTGTAGGCATCATATTTTGTAGCTTCAGTACCCACCATGATTTTAAAACCGTGATTTCCAAAGTTTCTTTCATAAGTCAACGTGGCATTATAGGTCAATTCACGGGATGTCCCTGCTTTCGATTCCATGGTCGCATTATTCAGCGAGACTGCCCTGAAATTATAAGCTTCGGTAAAGGCATTATTGGAAAACCCATAAAAATTGCCTGATGCATTTATTCTTAAATCCAACCCTTTAATAAAATTCACATTGATATATGCAAGTGCATTTAAGCTGTAATTGTTATCTTTATAATGATATACTTTTTCCTGTCCATAAAGATTCGGACCGTTCAGATAAGAGGGTGTAGGTGTATAATTACCCTGGGCATCTACAGGCTCCATGGTAGGTACCGTCCGAAATGGAATTGCATTTGTGTAAATAGAGTTGTTGGGTCGAGAAGGATTATTCGTTCTCATATTCCCGTAAAAATTTTCTCCAACAGTTACGTGCTTGTTCATTTTATAGTCAAGATTTGTTCTAAACGAGAAACGGTCGGCTTGTGTATCTAAATAGACCCCCTTTTCACTGTAAAAGCCACCTGACATAAAGAAGTTGACTTTATCGGTCGAGCCCGACAAGGAAACATTGTATTCCTGTTCAATGCCGGTATCATACATTACATCCATCCAGTTCACATCCGGCAGTTCGGAAGCACTCTTTACCCCTTCGAGACTTAAAATATCCGTTCCCATAGCTTTTCTGGCTCTGATAAATTCATCCCTGTTCAACAAATTGATATTAGTTGTGATATTACGCAGTCCATAGCGGGCATTGGCAGAAATCAAGGTTTTTTGTCCTTTTGCACCATGCTTGGTTGTTACCAGAATAACACCCCCCGCTGCCTGAGCTCCGTAGATGGCACACGAACCTGCATCTTTCAATACCTCAATGGATTCAACATCCCGCATATTAAACTCGAAGCCAGTCGATTGTTTCACCCCATCTACGATATACAACGGCTGCATACCATTCGTAGAACCTGCACCCCGGATGATAATATCTGCCGAAGCACCCGGAGTACCACTGTTATTTGTCACCATTACTCCCGCCGACAAACTTCCAAGTGACTCAGCCACACTTTTTGATGAATAATCTTTAATATCATTGGCGTTCACAGAAGTAATGGATCCTGTTAATTCCGATCGCTTCTGAGTTCCATATCCCACTACCACCACTTCATCCAACGATTTTGAATCTTCGTTTAAAGTGATCAGATACATATTTTTAGTAACTGATATTTTTTCCTGATACGGTGTAAATCCGATATATGTCACTTTAATCGTGCTTCCAACAGGAGCGTTCAATTCAAATCCACCTGCCACATTTGTCACAATACCGGTAGAGGTTCCTTCAATGATTACTGTTGCTCCAATAATTGGTTCATTATTGGCATCAACCACTTTACCAATAACCCTTTTTAAATTCTGAGATTGTGCGTAACCGCCTGAAGCTGTTAAACAGCATATAGCCACGACTAAGAAAATCATACTTTTAAATTTGTTTTTCATACATAGTATATTGTTTGATTTAACAATTGCCCTGCTAGGGAGCGTGATTTTTGTTTTATGTTTATACGCAGCATGTACTTAGAATGCTGATTTACATAGATTACTAATTTAAAAGATTATCCGAAGAAAATCCTTCCTGCACATTTTATCTGATATTTAAACACCGGCATAAGGTTGATATGTTACTATGAGGTTGTTCTATTTAACACCAATTATCTGAACCAGGAACTGTCAAAATTCGAATCTCATTTGGATCTAAAATTAAACTTGATTGAACAAAGATATATGGCTTATTCATTAATTAGAAGAGTTATACGAAATATATAAAATAATATCATTACAATAATATACATTTATTTAATTTTCAGGAAGATAGTTCGTTTTATATTTAAAATAATATAACTTAAATATAAGATTAAAAAGAAGTAAAATCGGGTTCTTTTAACGATTAACGGGTTATGGATTTGTGACTGCATAACCACAAAAAAAAGGGACGCTACAACCCGGATTCGTTCGAAAGTGCTATTCGTTTTAAAAAGCCTCGCCTGGGTATTTTTCAGAATAAAAATGTAATGTTGTTATAACCCTTCATCCAAAATTTTCATTTGTGGAATTAATCGATAAAAAAAAGTATTTCCTTAATTCTGTTCCCTGATTACATTGTCGGAATTGAGAGTTTTTTTGTAAATTTAGAACAGTTTTTATTTGAAAATTAAATCGAACAGGGTACATACTTTTATAGTTGTAACATTGAATACATACTTATTTTTGTCAAAAAGCAGGTATTTACGATTCGGAATGTAAATCCGGCTTTACATAACGCAATTTTTATTCCTGAAAACATCAATATTTCTGTTTTCTATCATTCAATTTAATCATCTGAATTTAAATGATATAAATTTATATTGCTTATATTCTAATTATATTATTTTTATATTCAATATCATTCTGCTATTTTTGATTTTTGATTGTAAACAATGAATGTCAGTATATCGGTAGGGTGATAGAAGAATTAGTGCAGCAACATAAAAAAAGACCTGTTCTGTAATCAGAAAGAATAAATTTACGCCCTTCTGTCGGTAACGTTCTTTTAGGAAGAGATTTAATTTATTCCTGAAATAAAACACAAAAAATAAAAGTGTTCTGCCACCTTGTTTTTAATCGGTTTTAGAATATCCGTTTATAGCTTACGTACTAAAAAAAACACTATACCACCATGAAAAAGTCCGGTTTACTTCTTTCCATATTATTCACTTTATTCGCATTTGAAGCCTATCCACAGCACGTTTCTTTTCCGGATGACGCGATCGAAAGGGGCTATTACAACCGTCCCTACAAAAGGTATGAAGCTGAAACCGGAAAATGTCAGACGAACGGAATCATTCTTCAACCATCGTTTAATCAAACTACCCTTCAAAGCGAAGCTTCTGATCAGATTGCTACGCAACTGACCGAAAATGGTTCATATGTACAGTGGACGAATGATGAAGCGGCGGATGGATTGACACTCCGATTTTCTATACCTGACAGTGTTGATGGAAAAGGCACTAAAGGGACTCTGGGCCTGTATGTAAATGATGTTTATGTACAGGACATCATACTAAACTCATACTGGGCCTGGCAATATATTTTATTTAGCGGAAATAAATATCCTGATAATACTCCTTTAAACACAAAATTTCCACGTATGCGTTTCGATGAAATGCATTTAAAATTAGATTCTAAAATTCCTGCAGGCGCCACTTTTAAATTAGTAAAAACCGACACAAAAGCTGCCGTTTACACCATTGATTTTGTCGAACTGGAACCGGTTCCCGATCCTGTGACATACGAGTCAGTTCGGGATGCCAATAAAGTTATGTATGATTCGTCGGTACCCTTATCCACTTTTATCTTTCTGAATGGTGGAAAAACAATTTATATACCTGCCGGAAAATACACCGAAGCAAGCAAAATTCAAATACTGAATGATCATACAAAACTTATTGGAGCCGGTATGTGGTACACGGAAATCTACTTCAGTGCTTCTTCGGATGTCAGGGCGACGTATGCCAACCGGGGCATTTTTACCGACAACAGCCAGGTTATCATCGATGGATTGTATTTAAACACGGCAAACAACAAAAGATATTATGACAACAATTCCAGCTTTCAGGTTGGGAAAGGATTTATGGGAGGTTTTGGAGCTAATTCCATTATTCGCAACGTGTGGGTTGAACATTTTGAGTGTGGTGGTTGGATTGCCAATTATGACGGGCAAGGTGCCGATCAGCTGTTGGTGGAACACAGTCGTTTCCGGAATAACTATGCTGATGGATTGAATCTCTGTCAGGGGGTTTCAAATGCGGTTGTACAAAACTGTAGTTTCAGAAATAATGGTGATGATGATATGGCATCCTGGTCAAGCGGTCAGATTTGCTTCAACAATATCTTCAGGTATAATATTGCCGAGAATAACTGGCGTGCTTCCAGCCTGGGCTTTTTCGGAGGGCAACAAAACAAGGCATTGAATTGTGTGATTATTGATCCAATGGAGGCGGGTTTACGGGCAAACTGCGATTTCTCCGGAACAGGTTTTAGTACGGTCGGGGTGAATGAATTTCGGAATATATCGATTTATAAAGGAGGCGTTGCTGCAGGTATGGTTGGTGTCAGCGGGGATTTATGGGGCAATCAACAGGGAGCAATCCAGTTGAACAGCAATTCAAATTACAACCTGATAAACATAAAACTCGATAGCATAGACCTGTATAATTCCAAGAACAATGCTGTTTTCATAGGCAGTGGCAGCGGGTACAAAATTGTCAATCTTGAAATGAATAATATACAGATCGACGGAACCGGACAATATGGAATCTATTATAGCGGGGCAAGTGGCAACGGTTCCTATTGTAATATCACGTATACGAATATTGGTGCCGGTTCAATTTCAAATGCAGAACCTGCAACATTTATATTTCCTGAAAACTGCACGACTGAAGTTCCTGAAGTTGGTGCAAAGGTGTTTCAGGTCACTTCAACCAACGATACACTGACCATCTCCGGGTTTATGAATTCGTCGGTTTCACTTTATAACCTACTGGGCAAAAAGTGTTTTCAAACAAATATCTTATCGAACGAAGCTGTAATTACGAATTTGAGATCCGGTATTTACCTGGTCCGGTTGGATAGTTCGAACAAAGCACAGAAAGTATTGATCAGATAGGTTGAAAATTCAGAATATCCGACTAATACCTTTCCAAATAATGAACTATTTATTTCATTAGAAATCAGAACCTGCTTTTACCGGATTCTGATTTTCAATGAAAGATTCGTTCACTCCCCACTCAATACTCTTCTCTTACTTATTTTCATCCTTTCCATTTATGCATCCTGTTGAATTGTAAGATTGCTCTGAATGAATTTATATATTGAAAAAATAAGATTCAGTTATTCAGGCTTCCTGTCAACAAAATGAACAAATAGCGCTTCACCTTTAATTGAATTATAAAGAAAATGACAGACCAGAATGTCAACCATATTCTGTCCGGGTTTTGAATGGGATTGGTTTTATAAATGGTTTTGAATTGATTTTGGATTGGTTTTACAATGGTAGCTAACGGGATATACAATCGATACAATATTGATAGATATGCCATATAGCTCTAAAGGTATGTGGATGTGTTAAGGCAAATATATCGATATAGTGTGGCTGATAAATGGCATAGGCTAACGATCCAAAAACGATGCAAAACCAATGCATAACGAATCACTGTATCATAGAAGAATGAATAGTTGAGAGTAGCTATAGAAAAGCAGGTAGCCGTGAATTGAACTTCTATGTGTAGGGTATGAAAAATAGATTATTTTGATTTGGTCATGAAATACCACGATTATAAAAAGCACCAAAATCTAGTGTGTTATCTTCTTATTTATCAACAAAAAAAATATTTGTATTGAGACACCGAAGAAAAAGTGCAAAAAAAGTTATAGAAATATCATATCTGACCAGCATAAGTAGTAGGAAATATATAATGTCCATTCAATTAAATAAAACTTCATTAACCCTCGGCTCTATCACCCTCTCCTTGGGAGAGGGCAGGGGGAGAGGTCATATTAGTTGACGAAATAAAACAAGACCTTATATTGTTCCATTTACTTAGAAGTGTAAATTTAGTTACTAAAATTGTATGTGTTGAAATTAATTGAGAATAATGTAAAACTGAACAGCAGGATCATAAAAAAAAACATACTAATGATTGCTTAAACTTCACCAGGTAATCAGAATAATTATTACATACAAACAAAAAATATTCTATTGGAATTTATTAATAAGATTAAATTTTCACAGGATAAAAAAGGACGTGTAATTCAGTATCCCGGTGAAATGATTCAACGTTGCTGAAGGTTCCCCTATTCTTGCTTTTAGGTAGTTTATTCGACAAAAAACGAACTGACTTTTCAGTGGCTCATTTTCCGGGTATGTACTTCAAAACCACTTCGGTTTTGGAGATATTTCAGGCCTGTTTATTTTATATTCCACTTATATTTATTCAGTTAATAATTACTGTATCTACTTGTATTTCTTACAATTACATTTCGTATTCATTATACAATTTTATATAAATCATATACAAAATATTATTAACACTCAAAGCGTATATCTTTGTCCGTATAATTTTTTTTGATTTAAAAATTCAATTCATTCATTTACAAATTAAAATTAATTCTTATGAAAAAAATTACACTATTATTTGCCGCATTATTAATGGCATGGGGAGCAAGTGCACAACTCAACAACCCAAAAGATGCAAATAACAAACAGATTTACAGGTGGGATTGTGCCAACGATCAGTTTGCAACTTCAAACGATTTTGAAATTGACGAAACTGTTGTTTTTGCAGTCGATGTAACAGGTACTCCTCTCGAAGCATGGCTGGCAGCAACGCCACCGGCAGGACAAACCCGGTCAATTGGTTTTGATTTCAACACCCAATGGGGTGGAGGCGGTTGCGATGGTCGTTTTATCAAAATCAAAGGAAACATCTATGGTTGCACATTGAATTTGGCACAGTTGATTACTTCCAGACAAAACCAGCTTAAATTATTAAACGTAGGTGGAACGGGAGTAACTGCTCTTACAGTTGGAACCTCTGTCACCCTGAACAGCAACATTTTCGGATTTGCATTCAAAGCTACTGATCCGGGTGCTGATTGGTGGCAATTACCCCTGCAGGATGCAAATGGTGCAAACCTTGTAACAGCCCCTTATACAGGGACAAAGACTTCTCAAGAATTTTACAAAACCGACACCGATGATTCAAATTTCTTCCCAAATTCATTTATTGACTGGATGGGTTATGCAGCGCCTTGTGCACAAATACATACCGATGTAAAAAATCCAAGTGTATCAAATTCTCCGGTTGTTGGCTACGAGTATTACAATCTGTTAGGTGGCAGACTTCTCCTGAAACCTGAAAGCGGCATGTTTATCCAAAAAGCTTTTCGTGAAGATGGCACATCTGCAACGACAAAGATCTTCAAACAATTAAAATAAACCCGGAGCAATTCAAGATTTAAATGAATAAGCGAAGCATACATGCTTCGCTTATTTTTTTGCAATATTTATAAACTGAAGTCTTTTTGAGGGATCAATTATTTATTGTTACTTTTGTTCAACATTAAAAATATAAACTTGAATTATTTAGCACATATATTTTTGTCGGGAAATGATCACCAACTTCAAATTGGTAATTTTATTGGAGATTTTGTAAAAGGAAGCAAATACACAACCTATCCGGATAGAATACAAAAGGGAATTATACTGCACAGAAAAATTGACAGTTTTACCGATTCACACGACATTGTAAAAGGTACTATTCTGTTACTACGACCCACCTTTGGCAGGTATTCAGGCATTATAACCGATATGTATTTTGATTATTTTTTAGCAGTTAATTTTCAGACTTACTCTACAAAAAAATCCCTGAATTTGTTTGCCTACAAATTTTATTTCATTGCCGTCTTGAATTACAATCATCTACCTTTCAAGGTAAAAAGATTTATTTTTCATTTTATTAGTACAAACAGGCTTTCCAAATATGCTTCCCTGGATGGATTGAGAAGTTCCCTTGTAATAATGGCCGGTTATAGGATTCCCGCTCTTGATCCGGATAAGACAATCGCTTTTTTAATTGAAAACTATGATGAATTAGAGTGTAAGTTTCATCAGTTTTTTCCGGATATTATTACATATGTAAAAACTGAGTCACTATAATTA
>Ga0302286_10000632_pt1 | contig 28357 bp, 26 predicted proteins | sample III_Fen_E2_3_FD_198765 | JGI IMG/M metagenome (GOLD analysis project Ga0302286, IMG submission 198765) | Peat permafrost microbial communities from Stordalen Mire near Abisko, Sweden - III_Fen_E2_3 | ecosystem: Environmental > Terrestrial > Soil > Wetlands > Permafrost | place: Sweden: Abisko...
AATTAATATACTTAAATATATTGAATAAGAATGACATAAACAATTCTATTTAACGTTTTTTTTAGTTTTCACACAGTCTGTTTAGCGGTTGTGTTAAATAAGAGGAAATCTTTTGATGAAATTTTTAACGCAAGAACAAAGTCTTTGAAATCTTTCATTTGAACGTTTCCGTCAATAATTGCCGTATGTTGCTTCGCATCTAAAATGGTAAATGCATTGAAATAAATGCCATCCTTTTTCAGTTGCAACGTTTCGTGTTTTATGTGCAATGGATTGTTTAAAGCAGCGGGTGTAATAATGGCATCGTTGAATGTTACATTGCCTGTAATATCTGGCGCTGTAGCTTTTCCTTCAATCAAAAAATCGCCCGTAATAGTTCCCGAAGCATCGGTAATTGCGCTTAACGAAAAAGCTTGAACGGTTTTCATAGAAAGCGACTGAATTGCTACTTTCATATTCACAGAATTATCGTTTGCTTTTGTAACAAAATAACCATCGGCAGTGAGATTATTGTCTGCTCCCGAAACTCCAACAGCAATGGTAAACTTCTCCGTTGAAGGATTTTCAGCTTTTACGCTTACATTTCCAATGGGAATTTCGCGAACTACCAAATTATTTATTGTGGCATCTGCAAGTATTCCGTAGCCATTTTTGCTTTTTTTAAGCAAGATGCTTCCATCAATATTTCCCCCGACCAATGCAGTATCTTTCTCAATAATTCCAGAAATATCGGCAAGATTAAAATGATGAATTGCAATGTTCAAATCATCGTTGAATTTGTCATGAACCGACGAAAGAGCAAGCTCTGTTTCGGCTTTATTAAACGAAAGATGATGAATTAAAAAACCTTGTTTCCCGAATTTTAGATAATTATCGGTAGCAATATCCCAACGATTATTCATCAAATAAAAATCTTTCGGATCGAGTTTTAGTTTATAAGAATCTGCATCTTTCGTGATTTCGGAAAGAATAACAAGTTTCTTTTTTTGATTCTCGTCTATTGATGACAGTTTTGCCGTGATTCGTTTATCGGCAATTGTACCTTCCAGTAAAACATTGTCGAGTTTTAATTGAGCATTCGAAATTGCAGCACTCGAAATGCTATACGAAATTGCATCAACATCAGACTTTACGGTCATTGCAAGATCATTAATAACCGTTGATCCGTATTCAATATTTTTGATTGAAGCTAGTAATTTCAAATCGTTATTTTCATTTGAAAAGCTACCAGTTATTTCTCCCGATTCAAAAGCTTTTAGTTCTGGCAAAAACACTTCCGACAAAATTGGATGGTTATGTAATTGTATATCGAAAGTAAAATTTTGCAACTGTTTTTGAATTGATTGTTTGGTTGCAATGGAATCTAAAATCGGAAAATACGAATTTAAAAATTCACCAAGAACTGTGGGTATTTCGGTTGGGAAACTGGTTCCATTATATTGTAAATCTACGATTGAGCTTGCTATTTGTAAAGAACTTTCATTCGGTTTATTTACAGAACTCATTTGTATAGAATCAAGATCATAGCTTTTGTCTTTATGGGCAATCTTGATGTTTGAAATTGTTGCATTTCCATTCAATTCTTTTGCTGTAGCACCAACAATTTCAGATTTTGCAACGAAAGCAATACGAATATCATCGTTTGTAAAATGCAGTTTTTGCAGGTCAGCTCCCTCAAGATTTAAACGAAATAAATAGTGTTGCTGATTGGTATTTAGGTTTAGTATTCCATCGAAATCGAGCTTTGCATTTTCATCATTGAGCTTAGCTTTTCCTTCGAAAATTTGTTCTGCAACAGAACCGTCAATGGTAAGATTGTGATAGCTGTATTTATTCAGATAAATGGATGTTACATCAGCCTTTATATTTGCCGAAATTGTCTTTTTATCAAAGCCATGTCCATCGGTTTCAGCAAACAATGATGTTAAACCAAGCATTGCGGTATCTTTCAACAATCTACCAAGATCAAAACTATTAAGTGAAACCGTTGCTCTGAAATTTTCATATTTATCGATTTTTGCAAAAGCATTTGCAGAGCCAAAACTACTATTCAAAGCGAGAGTTGTTGCAAACGATTTTATGCTTCCATTAAAAGCAATGTGCAACGATAGATTTTCGGGAAGTTCAATACTTTTGGGAACCAAGGTATCGGCAAACATCAGAATATCTTGCTTGCTTGTTTTTATCGCAAGATTTGGAAAATCGAAGTTAGCTGTTTCAATTAAAGGCAGTCCTACAATTCGAAAATTGGTTTCGAGAATCGTTTTGTTGCCAGTTGTTATAACTAGATTTTTCCCAACAAGATTATTTACAAATCCAGCAGTATTTCCTTTGATTGTTGTGATGGTATTTTCATGTTTAAAAAACGCTAATTTTCGCAAATCAGGATTGAAATAGAGAATATCGGAATTTTTGATGCTCGCATTTCTCAGGGTTATTCAAACCCATAGATTGTAAAGAATCTTGCAAGGATTGTAACGATGAAAAACCGATGGTAACATCAGCATCAATTGCAGAATTACTCGTTTTTATCTTTAGCTTTTTTGCTGAAATGGAATGTTTATCCATCTGAAAATCGGTTCGTAAAGAATCTATCGAAAATGACTTTTCATTAATCGTATTTACCTGAAAATCACTTTTAATCAGATAGAAATCCTGCAATGATAGTTTCTGATTCTGTAAATCGACCAATGTCTTTTTCAAACCTAATTCCGTCCATGCGACGATTGCTGTTTGATGAGCAATTGAATCGTTATAACGAAGATTCATTTTTAAAATATGAACCTTTTGAATTGTTACAAATGGCAACAGTGTTTTTGATGTATCGCTTTGTGATTTTCCTTCTTTTCTCAGAAAGCTTGTATTTAAACCATCAATTGACAATTCATTAATTGCAAAGTGCGATTTTTCGAGATCCATCCTATCAATTCGAACGACAAGTTTGTTAAGAACGGTAGTAACGATCATTCCGCCATAATTGTCAAAATACTGTAGATGAATATTTTTCAGAGTCACATTATTGAGTCCGAACGTCCATTTCGATTTCGTAACTGGCTTTTTACCATCCAGTTTTGTTGTGTCGCCAAAAGCAGTAATGAGAAAGTTATAATTAAAAAGTGAGTCGGTTTTGCTTGTGTTTACGTGTAAAACAACATTCTCCAAGTCAACAGAACTTAAATGAATTTGTTGATTAAATAAATCTCTAAATGCTAGATTGACGGTAATTTTTCCAGCAAAAAGCAAGGTATCTTTTTTAGTATCTTCCAAATACAGACCTTCGATAACTAAGGATTTTGGAAAAGAAATCGTGATTTTTCGAATTGAAACCTTTGTATGCGTTTTGCCACAGATAAACGACGTTGTGTAATGAATAATGTTTGATTGAATTGCTGGAATTTGAATTAACACAATAATTATCAAGAGTAAAAGCACAAAACCAACGAGTACCCAAACTATAAATTTTAAGGCTTTTTTTACTATGTAAATGAATGTATGCATTGAGGTATTATTAGGAAATAAAGCCTTTAGGCTTATAATATTTATAGAAAATAGTATTAGAATTATTATTTCGTCCCGAAGGGACGGAATCTACTTTGATTTGGTTATTCTATAAATATTTAATCACTACGTGATTGAAATTCAGTATATTTTTTACTTCTCGGTTTTCACAACAACTTCTAACAAAATAGTTTCGTGAATAAAGCTCAATTCCGAGATAGATGATTGTGTTAAAAAATCTTCCAATTCTTGAATCTTTTTCAAATCGATAATTATTTCTCTTGATTTTGTATTCCAAAGTATTGGAAGTTTTTGAAGTTTCTTTCTTAAAAAAAAGTGTACGAATTTGATAATTACATTAACAAGAATATTCGATTCGTAAAGAAAAGACACTTCAGTAGCTGTCACTTTATTAATTATTAAAATCAAAGAAACAAGGTAGTTAACCTTAATTTTATCTTTATTAATATTCTTTATCTCAACAGCGATATGGTATTTATTGCTAAGGAAAGTATGAATATCTTTAAATGGTAGTTCTAACTTCATGGTTTCCGTGTATTAATCAGCGACTTTGGTTCCGTCTTCGTTGAATGTTACAGTCATCTTTTCATCCTTTTTTTTCATTTCAACGTCATAAAAAATTCCAATTTTCGATGTTTCTTTCTTAACTATTTTATGAATTGTCCAATCGGAATAAATTGATTTTATCGTTTGTGCAATTGCAGTAGGTAATTCAGCTACTTTTATTTTTCTTTCGGTTTCGATCCATGAACCATTTTCGGCAAAAACTGCAGATAATTTACATCCCTCATAAACAAAATCTACTTCCCATTCATTTCTTTCTTCCTTTTCCCAACTAATTTTTGTTGCTGTTTTATATTTTTCCATAAATGTTTTTTGGATGGTAGTTGGTGGTGTACTTCCAAACATATAACTACATAACAATATAGCACTTAAAACTACTACGACTATTCTTTTCATTTTTTCAATTTCAATTATTTAATAGTCAGAAAGGTCAGGGTTTATGAATAAAAACTATTACAAAACTTTCGAGTTATGTTTCATTATTCACAGACGTGGTTATGAGTTCAAGAATTAGGTTAAGTTGCTACTAGTTAATCGGGCTTATTCTAAAAACAATGTAGCAAAAAAACATTGCTATTTAGCTGTTTTACAAGCTCATCGATACTTTGTTTATAAAATTCCATGCGAATAATGTTGCTTTAGCTCTATTTCAAAAGATAATTATAAATGACTTCACCTTTATCGAGAGTTAAATCGGCAATAAAATGAAGCGAAGAAAGTACTTCAATAACAGGTAATTCAGATACTGGTGCAAGAGCATGTGGATGAAGTTCCAATGAACAAGGTCCAGACCATGCACCCTTTATGGTTACTTGAGTTGTAAAATATTGAACCAGTTCGCAAATACGAGCCGATCCATCAACATCAGGTATGATTTTTAGTAAAAAATTGGGCATAGAAAGTCCATCTAAAACCAATTCGGCGTTTACCTGATTATGTTTAAAACCCATGGTTGCAGTTGCAATTCGAACTTTACCATAATCGAGTGTTCCTAGCAAAGTATCATTATCGACATCGAGATTTGGTGATGCCAGTTTTTTTGGGAATCCCCACAACTCACGACCTGCAGCAATAGCTGGGTGATTATTCAAATACATTCCATGAACATAATTTCCCTTAACACCATTGTAGCTTACAGGAATAATTTGACCCGATTCGGTATAATCGCCAAAGCCCGAAGAATCGGGCATGCGAATGAATTCAAATCTCACAATCGGTTCAAGTATTTCCAATGGTTCAGGAACTACAGCTCGTAATGCATCCATATCTGTACGATAGGTAATTATCATAAATTCACGATTTACAAAATGATACGGACCTCGTGGGAATGCTGGACTTGTTAAAGGCATTGAGAATGCTGATGCTTTTATGTCTGAAATTTTCAAGTTCTTAGTTTTTAGTTTTATAAAAAAAACAATCCTAATGTTTTTAACTCATCCCCTGTCCTATCGGACATCCCCTTCTCTATGCGTAGAGAAGGGGAAAGCATATTGCGAAGCAATAGCAAGGGGATGAGTTGAAATAAGAATAAATAAACAGTTTTGATACGCTTTTATATCTTTCTATTTCAACCGCCTTAAAACCGAAACACAATTGGTAACTGCCGAACCTCCAACATTGAATGTCACTCCAATTTGTGCAGTTTTATTTGATAATTTTGCTCCAATGGGTTCATCAACAAGTTGTTTGTAAATCAAAGCATGCATCGAAACTCCCGTTGCACCAACAGGATGTCCTTTTGCCTTTAATCCACCTGAAAGATTTACGGCACATTGATTATCGTTTCGAGTAAATCGTCCAGATACATAATCGTGACCTGCTTGTCCATCTTTTGAGAGTCCAAGAGCTTCGGTACATAGTAGCTGATTGATTGTAAAACAATCGTGAACTTCTGCAATATCAACGTTTTTAATCGAGATCTTAGCTTCGGCAAATGCACGTTTAACTGCTTCTTTACCTGCCATTAAATCGTACATATTGGGACGAACAGAAACTGCCATTCGTTCATTTACATGTCCAAGTCCTGCAATTTCAACAACTTTTTTGCTTAATTTTAATGCATCGGCTGTTTTCATAATAACCACAGCTGCCGAACCATCAGTAACTAGCGAACAATCGTGAAGTCGCAATGGATCAGCCATCATAGGATTTTTTTCGGGTGGTAAATTCAATATTGCATCTGCAGTGAAAAGACTCATTTTATCGGGTAAACTATCTTTACCAAATTGAGCCAAAGGATTATCTACACCATTGCGATAAGCTAATGCCGAAACGGTTGCAAGCATTCTTTCAAATTCAGCATCATTAAGCTTGTAATGATCTTTATAGCCCTTTGCATATTCCGCAAAAAGAAAGGGAAAACTAACCGATTTAGCACCTTCTTCGGGCCAATAGGAACAAGTTGCAAGTGCATGAGTTACCCCTTTGGTATCGAGCAAATGCATTTTCTCAACTCCAATAACCAAAGCAACATTTACCCTACCCGATTCTACAGCATATAATGCATCGAAAAGAGCAACTGAACCCGATGCACAAGCGGCTTCACAACGAGTCATCGACTTAAATCGTAATCCTTCAGGATCAATTTCCGTAGCAAATGCAGCCAAATGTTCCTGATTGGTAAATAATCCGGGAGCAAAGCTTCCAAGCCAAACACCATCAACATCTTTACCACTTATACCTGCATCTAAAAGTGCTCCATTGCCTGCTTCTAAAATAAGTTCATAAATAGATTTTAAATCGATAAACTCACCCGTTTCGCGATTATGATTTACAAACGAACCAAATTTCGAATTGTAAGCACCAATTATACTTGTATTACTCATTATGTATTCTCCTTTAAATAATAGTTTTAGTTTGGCAATTTTCACTAACAATAATATCGGCATCGGTATGTTCCAAAATCCATTCTGGAGTATAAGGAGCAAAACATTCTGTTAGATGAAACTTTTTATCAAATACTTCAAAAACACCTAAATCGGTAACTACAATATTTACCTGATTACTAGCAGTTAATGGCAGTGTACAAAGACGTTTTAAGCGTGACACACCCGATGGTTGAAAGTGCAATGTTGCTGCAATAACTACCCGAGCACCAATTGTTAAATCCATTGCTCCACCCATTCCAGGAACCATTTTACCGGGTACTTTATAGTTGGCTAAATTTCCTTCTTGGTCTACTTCCAAAACACCCAAAACCGAATAATCGACATGACCTCCACGAATAATTCCAAAACTTACCGATGAATCGAAAAAACATCCTCCAGTTCTAATAGTCGCTGGCATTCCACCTGAATCGGTAATATCTTTATCTTCGTTTCCTTTTGAGGGTACAACACCAATTCCCATCAGACCATTTTCCGATTGTAAAATGATATTTATGTCAGGAGATATAAAATTTTCAACCATTGTTGGTAATCCAATTCCAAGATTTACCACATCACCATCTTTAAACATTTTGGCAATTCGCTTAACGATAATCTCTTTATTTGCAATATATTCCATGATTTATATTTGTTCGGTTTTTACAAGATAATCGATAAAAATGGATGGAGTATGAACATCGTTAGGATTAATTTCACCTATTTCAACAATCTCTTCTACTTCGGCAATAACAATAGTAGCAGCAGTTGCCATAAGTGGGTTAAAGTTCCGTGCAGTTCCATTAAACACAAGATTTCCAGCTCTATCGGCCTTCTTTGCCTTGATTAAAGCAACATTTGCTTTGATAGGAATTTCTAAAAGGAAAGGAATTTCGTTTACAAGAATAATTTGTTTGCCAATGGCTATTTCAGTTCCAATACCTGTAGGAGTAAGAATACCGCCTAAACCAGAACCACCAGCACGTATTTGTTCGGCAAGAGTACCTTGAGGCACCAATTCAACAACGGTTTCGCCCGCATTCATTTGGCGTTGCGTTTCTTGATTAGCTCCAATATGACTGGCTATAATTTTCTTGCATTGTTTGTTTTTAACAAGATGTGCTATACCTATAATTCTCTCTGTTTTAAAATCATGAACAGCAGTATCGTTACAAATCAATGTGAGATTTTTTGTTCCTTGCTCCTTCAATGCTGAAATTAAGGTATGTGGTGAACCGCAATCCATGAATCCTCCTATCATTACAGAGTCTCCATCTTTGATCCAACCAGCGGCATCGACTGGCGAAATAATAGGTTTTAAAATCATTATGAACAAGCATTATGTTTTGTAAATGAATTTTTACAACAACACAAAGATGCGTTTCTCTTGTTCTGAAAGTATTATACAAGTTTTGAAACATGTTTTATAATTCACAGAATTTCAAAAGGATATATTTCAGATATTCAACCCATTCTGGGTTGGGATATACACGATTATTCATTCCGCCCAGTTTTACTGGGGCTATTCATATTTAATCCCATTCGGGATTTTAATACATTTTAGAAAAAAAATGACTCCCATTTTGAAGGCTTAATTCAATAATCTAAATTGATTAGGTGTATAACCTGTTTCATTCTTAAACATACGACTAAAATGTTGTGGATGCTTAAATCCAAGTTCATAAGCTATTTCGCTAAGGGATTTGCTTGTGTCAAAAATTCGCTCTTTAGCAAGGTTTATTAGTTTTAACTGAATATGTTCTTGAGCAGATTTACCCGTTTCTTTTTTAATTAAATCGCCAAAATAATTTGCCGATAAGTGTAATTGGTCGGCACAATATTTTACTGTAGGTAAACCTACGGTTTGTGTTATTTCTGTTTGAAAATAATTGTCAAGAAGCTTTTCGAACTTTACTAAAATATCTTTATTTACATTAGTTCGGGTAATGAATTGTCGGTCGTAAAAACGCATGCAATAGTTTAGGAGCAATTCTATAGTATTAGCAATTAATATTTTGCTGTGCTTATCGATTGATTGTTGTAATTCGTATTCAATTTTAGAAAAGCAATCAACCACAATTTGTCTTTCCTTTTCCGAAACATGCAGAGCTTCGTTTGATTCATAAGAAAAGAATGAATATTGTTTAATGTTTTGACCAAGCGATGTTCCTCGAATTAAATCGGGATGAAACAATAATGCCCAACCTTTGGGTTGAATAATTTCAGAACTATTAACACCAACAATTTGGCCAGGTGCAACAAATACCAGTGTGCCCTCTTGATAATCGTAATAATTGCATCCATATTTCAATTCACCACAAATTATTTCTTTTAGGAATACACAATAAAAGCCAAAACGAATTCTTGCACTCTGTGAAGGTATAGCTTTTGACATATCAATGACACTTACAAAAGGATGGAGAGTCTCAACAGCTCGCATCGAATTATATTGCGATATATTTTCTAGATTTAGAATTTCGTCCATAAACTTTCTTATATTTAATGTAAAGGTATTTGCTTTTTTAGAGTTATACACAATAGTAAAATCAATATCCGTAATATTGGTACAAAAACCCGTAATTCATATAATTCCATTCGTTTTTTTACCTCCAACTTTGCAATATTAAAATTTAAATAATTGAAATTATGAAAAACAGAAAACTAGGAACAAGCGGACTCGAAGTATCCGAAATTGGTTTAGGCTGTATGGGAATGAGTTTTGGGTATGGTGTTATAGCCGACCATAAACAATCGATAGATCTGATTCGTAAAGCGGTTGAACTTGGCGTTACATTTTTTGATACTGCCGAAATATATGGTCCATTTATAAATGAAGAACTTGTTGGCGAAGCCCTTGCTCCTTTTAAAGGTCAAGTTTCAATTGCCACAAAATTTGGTTTCAATATTGGTGGCGAAGGACTTGATAGTCGCCCCGAAAGAATTAAAAAGGTAGCCGAAGCTTCGTTGAAACGCCTTAACATTGACTGTATCGACTTATTTTATCAGCATCGTGTTGACCAAAATGTTCCAATTGAAGAAGTGGCAGGTGCGGTAAAAGACTTAATTGCAGAAGGTAAAGTAAAATATTTTGGATTATCGGAGGCTGGTGTAAAAAACATTCGAAAAGCACATGCTGTGTGTCCAGTAACAGCACTGCAAAGTGAATATTCCCTTTGGTGGCGTGAACCAGAATTGGAAATTATGCCAACACTCGAAGAACTAGGCATTGGTTTCGTTCCATTTAGTCCACTTGGAAAAGGATTTCTTACAGGAAAAATGAACCCAAACACAACATTCGAAAGTAAAGATTTTCGTAGTTCTGTTCCACGTTTAAGTCCCGAAAACCTAAAAGCAAACATGGTATTTGTTGATTTAATATCTGATATTGCTAAACGCAAAAATGCAAGTCCAGCACAAATAGCAATAGCTTGGTTACTTGCACTAAAACCTTGGATTGTTCCAATTCCAGGCACGTCAAAGATTGATCGTTTAATTGAAAATTTAGGCGGAGCTACAGTCGAATTTAATACTGATGAACTTAAAGAAATAGAAATTGCATCTTCAAAATTAAAACCCGAAGGAAATAGATATTCTGAAGGTAGTGCAAAAATGATTGATAGATAAATTTGAATTATGTCGAATACAAATAAAAAAACTCTTATTGCTTATTATTCACGTAAGGGTAATAATTATGTTGGTGGAAGTATAGTAAACTTACCCATTGGAAATACCGAAGTAATAGCAAAGAAAATACAGAGTTTTATTGGTGGTGATTTATTCGAAATTGACACCGTAAAACCCTATCCAATCGATTATACAGAAACAACGAATGTCGCAAAGGATGAATTACGTAAAAATGTACGTCCACAATTAACAGCTAATGTAAAAAACATGGACGATTATGAGGTGATATATCTTGGTTATCCCAATTGGTGGAATACTTTTCCAATGGCTGTTTTCACATTTCTCGAATCATACGATTTTTCAGGTAAAATAATTATTCCCTTTTGCACACACGAAGGTAGCAGAATTGGAACTAGCGAAAGAGATATTGAAAAACTTTGTCCTAAAGCAAAGGTGCTAACAGGTATCGCTATTCGTGGTGGAACAGTATCAAAAGCAGATAGTGTTGTTCAATCTTGGTTAATGGTTTTAAAAAAAATTACCTAGTAGAGACGCAATATTTTGCGTCTCTACCTATTACGAACATTTTCCAACACAAAATCAAGACCGTTCACAACATCGCCTTCTGCTAACATTTTTATTGTAAATTCTTTTTGGATAGGCACAGAGCGTAATTCCAAATTACTCAATTGCGTTGAATCGATACTTGCTACATAATTGCCTGGTCGAAGTCCCAAATACGAAATATAACCATCCGATTCTGATAGAACCTCGACAACATCTTTAACATTATTCTTATTGTATATTTTTACCAGAATACGACCAATTCCTTTCGATGTACTATCTTGGTTTAAATAAACCATTCCGTTGACTTCACCAACAGAAATAACTGGAATATCGATGCGTTTGAATTGATTTGGATCAATCAACACTTGATATTCTTTAGCCACAAATCGCCATGCAATATTATCTAAATCGTTGTCGCTAAATTCTATGTTATACGGTATAAATGCCATTAAAGCAGGAATTCGCACTATCGAATCTTTTTTACTAAATATCGATTTCCCACCAATTATTTTCACAGAGTTTATCATTACAATATGTTCGTTTGCATCGAAAATGCCGTTTTGATTCAGATCTAAAAAAGGATAAATAGCAATTCCACCCTTAGTAATAGCTGAATTATTGTTGATATACAATCCCTTTCCATTTTCCTTAAAAGCTAAACTTCCTTGTGCACTTTCTGCAACTGAAACATTTCCTGCATAAAACGACGACGAAATATTGGTTTTGACAAACGTTAAATCATATTTAAAAGTAAATCCTATAAGTTGGTCATTATAAAGCACATTATTATTATAAACAATAGAAATTAATCCCAATGCGAGTCTTTTTTCGATAGTTAATTTATACAATATATTTTTGTCGATACTTCCATTATATTGAACCGTAGGTATAAAGCTATATCCATTATTAGACCTATAAGATATTGAAAGACTTGTAGATAAATATGATGATTGATGTTTGAAAATATTTAGTTGACTCGAAATATTTGCACTAAAGTGCTGAAGATTAAATGAGATCATATTATTTTGCTGATTATAGGTTGATGTTTCATACACAAATTGTGAAAATTCTGTTAAGCCATATCCCGAAATCGAAAAAAATCGAAAAGGAAAGTTCAACTTTATTTTTTTTTCATCGACAGAATTAAAATTTGTAACAAGCTGTCCCTCTTTATATTTTATGTAATCGATTTCTAAGAGAAAGTCTTTCAAAAAATAATAATCCAACAAAATCCTACCCTTTACGCCATAATCGAATTCGACAAAGCATGTTACTTTATTGAAAGGTTGTATGCTCATTTTTGTATAAGGAATAAGCTTCCCATTGGTATTTGATGATACATATTCAAGACCAACACCTAACGAAAGAATACGATTGACTCCATAATTACATTCACTTTTCAAAAAACGACTTAAACTACTATTTTGTATAATTCCTGCCGATAAACTATATTCAAAATCTTTTTTGGGTAATATCTGATAAGGGACATTAATGATTCGCTCTTCGCTATGTTCTTCGCCCAAAGGCCCATAAAACTTTAATTTTAAAGTAGTATAACCATACACAATCGGAACTTTAAAAACGAATAATCCCGAAGCATCAGCTTTAACAAAATCGACCAAAGTATTATTTAAATACAGTTCAATTGTCCAATTGGGTTTTGTGTATTCATGAATAGTATAATGCCCACTGGCTTTTCGAGCCAAACTTGGAGAGTTTCTTATTTCGGCACCAATCAATGGTGAATTAATTAAAGAGATTGTTTGAGTTGATAATCGACCAACACTTGCTTGTTTGATAATAGATTTCGAATTATCGACCCAATGCCAAATATAATAGAGTTGACGATTATTGAATTTTTGTCCTGTATAATAACTTCCTGATACTTCGGCCTCGCCAAATAACAATTCGGTTCCAATGCCCAAACCAACATTGTTTTGCATTAAAACATGCGATGTTTGCGATGCACCAATATTCCAATCGATTGTACCTAATTTGAATACATGTGAATTTCGTGGTATTGTGGTATCGACACTTTCGTCGTCGCTGAATCTTGCAATATTGTCTCGAAGTTTTTCAATGCGTTGTTCCTTAATTATTGGCAGTTCAAAACTCGATTTTAATTGAATGGATAATGATCGGTAATGTAATATCATTGAAATTCCAAATGCTTTGGATAGCATTGACGACTCAATATAGAGAGCACCCATTTCTTTAACAAGGCAATTGGGCGAATAAAAATGAACTCCACCAACAATAATCTGTTTAGCTAAATAATCAATTTCATACAATCGGTTTTCATTTTCGATAAAGCCATTGAGACAACTCAGTTTTTGATTCGATTTGCAATTGATTTTTAGTGATTTGAATAAATCTTCAATATTTATATAGAGTTCATTTTTATTGGTATATAAAACATCAAGGTTAAAATTTTTGTATTCCATAAGTAATACTTGCATTTGAATTTCATCATAAACAAATGCCGAATCTTTTGACGTATTGTTGCTGTTATTTTGTGCCTTTGCCGTTATATCAGTAAAAATGCAAACGATTATCACGATATACGCAAAGTACTGTTTTGCAATTAACATCCCGGGAGTTCTAAAAATCCCATACATTCATCATGTTTAATAGAAATTCAAAAGTTTAGATATTGAGCATAACTTGCCCTTGGCTAGCGCGGACTTGTAGTTCGTGCTTCAATTTTTGTATAACGAACGGACTACAAGTCCGCTCGAGCCTGTGTTTACTATTTCATAAACGATTCATTATTAAAAGTAACATCAAAATTACCCGAGTAAATCCCAGCCGTAGCATAACCAGGAATGTGAAGTATACCACCGATGCGTATTTGAGTGATAGAATGTACTTCGCTGTCAGCACTAAAACTTGTGCCATTCATTCCTTTATCGGAAGGTCCTATTTCAAGCCAAAGCTTACTTCCTTTATTGTTTGTTAAGTTTGTTTTAGGGTTAAATGTGATGCTTATTTTTCGACCTTTTTCGAGTTTCAATTCGTAAATTGCAGGTGTAGCATTGGGTGCATTCGACAACAAAATTATCGATCCTGTTGAAGTTCTGGTTCCATCACACAAAACGGTAATTGTTCCACCCATATTTCCTAGTAAACAAAACGACCCAAAATTAATTGGCTGAGATACTGAAACTTTAATTGAACGTTGGGCAAGATCGGATTGAGCTAACAATCCTATATGACAAAACAGGAAAACTAACAACCAAAGCTTTGATAGGATTCGTTTCAAGTTTGATCGTTTCATCTATGCTATATGAATGAATTATTATCATATTTAATGTGTGGCCTTGGCTCGAGCGGACTTGCAGTACGTTCGTTATTCCTAATAAAAGCACGGACTACAAGTCCGCGCTAGCTAACAAGCCAAGTCGTTTCATTTTCATCTAATTTAAATTCCCTCAACCCTCAATTAAACGAGGGTCAAAGGAATTGTAAAAATCGAAATCAGTGTGATTCTCTCTCTCTAATTGATTTCAATTTCTGATTGTGATAAAATCACTTGTTTGTTGTCTTTACGGCTAATATATTGAACTTTCAATTTTCCGTTTTGAAGTTTTTTACCCGATTTGTTATTTAGTTTTACAACCATAATTCGTTTGTTGATGTTGGTATAAACGCCAACTCCATTCATTTCACCAACCGAATAAGGTTTACCAAGTTTGGGAGTAAATTCAATTTCAATATCTCCAAATAGTGAAGCATTGCCGACTCTATTTATTATAAAATGGAGGTTTTGAATCGTGTCTTGTAAATTCAGCATTTTTACATTACTTATCGTTGAAGTTGCAGTCACAATTCCTGAACGAATAATAACTGGAATTGTAATTCCATAAACGGGTTCAAGCTGTACAATTAATTTTGTAGGATCGACAGCGGCTTTATCTAAACCAATTGGAGTATTATTTTTTTCGGCTCTAAAATAAAGATGCGAACGATATTCGCCAGCCATCATATCTTTTCTTCGATCGTACTGAATTTTAATAACTTGTGGTTCACCAGGTGCCAATTTTATTATTCGAGGAAATACTCTTAAATAAATATCGGCAAAGTTTTGACCAGAATCGGGTTTCTCAATATTTTCAAAAGAACCATCTTCTTTCATTACCTTTTGAACAAATGAAATTGTGTAGATAGCCGTATCTTTGCCATTATTTACCAAATTGAGTTCTTCGGTTTGTTTTTTACCATCGAATACTACTCGCGATGGTGATATTATCAAATCGCCTTGGGCAAAAGAGTTGAAATTCAAACCTACAAGAGGCAACAGAATTAGTAAAAATGTTTTTTTCATCAGTTTATTTTTAACGTATATATTTTTAGTTTATAGAATACAATCTCACACGAGATTAATTATAATCAATACTTATATTGAAAGTACCAGCATAAACACCAGCATTTTGCGATGCCATACTTGTTAATGTAGCACCAACAACAAAACTATCGGTTCCAGCAGGACTTAGTTTGCTTGTAAGAGCATCAACAGAAGCACCTAAAAAACGGGCTGTAAATCCCGAAATCCCCATATTGTCGGGAGCTGCTGGCGAATTTCCAATTTTAATTATAACTACAGCTGCTGGCAATGTTACCGAATAGGTTTGCGATGGTTTTCCCGTTACCGAATACGCTGCATTAGTTGCCATTGGAATACTTGCCGATCCACTTAATCCACCTGTGAAGACACGTACACCAGATGTTGAAAAAATACATGTACCGGCTGCAATTGATACAAGATTAATGGTTCCAAAATGTAAAGGAGCCGTTTGAGTAAGGGCTGTTGGAACAATGAGAACTGCTCCTGCTGTTGTATTAACCGTCGATGATGTTTGAGCAGTTAATGTACTTGTAATGCATAATAGGATTACAATAAGGTTTAATAATTTTTGCTTTTTCATTTTGCTTTTTTTAGTAGTTACAACTGTTTTCTGTTCGGATTTTCAAATCCTGTAAGCATTAAATACTTTACTCAACAAAATTGCAATTATCAATTAATGATTGCATTATACTATTTTGGGGATATGTTACACAGTTGTCACTTCTTAGAGATTTTTTAACTGATTATATAAAATATTATATCGTTTTAGGGATTTTTAATTTAGGCTAGAGCCTAAAAACACAGAACGACTGATGCAGGAGCATCAGCCGAACTTGCTTCGAATTTAAATAACTCATGATTTAAGCAAATGAAAAAAACCCCGAGGTTTTAAAAACCTCGGGAGTTTGATGCCCATTTTAAAAGAAACAAAAGAAATGTGACTAACAGTAGAAATCTACATTTGCTTCCATTTCCAATTTTGAATTTCGGGTAAATCTATTCCATTTGCTCGTACATATTTGCTATGTTCTTGAAGTTTATCTTTCATCAATTGAATAAGTTTTGTGCCTATTCCATCAGAATTAGGAAGTCGATAAATGGCATCAATAACTAAATGAAAACGGTCGAGATCGTTCATTACCGTCATATCGAAATAGGTAGTGATAGTGCCTTCTTCTTTGTAACCTCGCACATGCAGGTTTTTATGATTTGTACGTCGGTACGTTAAGCGATGGATAAGCCAAGGATAACCATGAAATGCAAAAACGATGGGTTTATCTTTGGTAAATAATGCATCGAAAGCATCATCCGTCAAACCATGTGGATGCTCGGAAGCTGGTTCCAATTTCATAAGGTCGACAACATTTACTACTCTGATTTTTAAATCGGGAAGATGTTCGCGAAGAATAGAAACAGCCGCCAAGGTTTCGAGTGTTGGAACATCGCCACAGCAAGCCATCACAATGTCGGGTTCCATTTCACCATCGTTACTTGCCCAATGCCATTTGTCAATTCCTTTGGTGCAATGTTCAACAGCCTGATCCATTGTTAGCCATTGCGGTGCTTGATATTTACCCGCAATCACAACATTTACATACTGACGGCTTCGCAAACAATGATCCCAAACAGATAATAAACAGTTTGCATCGGGCGGAAGATACACACGCACTACCGACGATTTTTTATTTACCACATGATCCAAAAATCCTGGATCTTGATGGGTAAAACCATTGTGAGCTTGTTGCCACACATGCGATGCAAGTAAATAATTGAGCGATGCTATTTTCTTGCGCCAAGGCAATTCGGAACTTACTTTTAACCATTTAGCATGTTGACTAAACATCGAATCGATAATATGAATAAATGCTTCGTAACAATTAAATAAGCCATGTCGTCCCGTAAGCAAATAACCTTCGAGCCAGCCTTCGCATTGGTGTTCGCTTAACATTTCAATAACTCGACCATCAACAGCTAGGAATTCATCGCTTGTTTCTGTTTCGGCATTCCATTGTCTGTTGGTAACTTCAAACACAGCACTTAAGCGGTTCGACAGTGTTTCGTCGGGACCAAAAATGCGGAAGTTGCGTTGCTCTTTATTAAGTGTTACCACTTCCCTAAGATATTTGCCAAGTTCTTGTGCATCGGCAGCTTCTACAATACCGGGCAATGGAACGTATATTGCATATTTCTTAAAATCGGGTAAGGTTAAATCGACCAATAGAAGACCACCATTTGCATGTGGATTTGCTCCCATTCTTCGCTCAGCTTTGGGAGCTAAGTCGGCCAATTCAGGAATTAATCGACCATCGATGTCGAACAACTCTTCGGGTTTATAGCTTCTCATCCAGTCTTCAAGCATTTTTAAATGTGTGGGATGTTCGGCATCGACCAACAGTGGAATTTGATGTGAACGGAAAGTTCCTTCTATTTTCAAGCCATCAACTTCCTTTGGCCCAGTCCAACCTTTGGGTGATTTTAAGACAATCATCGGCCAACGTGGTCGCGACAAATCTTTGATATCTTGTCCTTGTGCATTATACTTTATTTGAATTATGTCTTTTACAATTTCATCTAATGCTAGTGCCATTAATTGATGCATCGTTTCAGGATCGTCACCCTCTACAAAATAAGGAGTCCAACCATATCCTCGAAGCAATTCTTCCAATTCCTCGTGTGTAATGCGAGCCAACAATGATGGATTGGCTATTTTATAACCATTAAGATGCAGTATTGGCAACACAACACCATCGGTAATTGGATTCAAAAATTTATTGGAATGCCATGCTGTAGCTAATGGACCCGTCTCGGCTTCACCATCGCCAATGACGCAGGCAACGATCAAATTGGGATTATCGAAAACTGCTCCAAAAGCATGACTGAGCGAATAACCCAATTCCCCACCCTCGTGAATAGAACCGGGACATTCGGGCGAAACATGACTGGGAATTCCTCCCGGAAATGAAAACTGCATGAAGAGTTTTCGTAAACCATTTTCATCTTGCGAAATGTTTGGATATACTTCGCTATACGTTCCTTCTAAATAAGTATTGCCCACTAAAGCTGGGCCACCATGTCCGGGACCAGAAATATAAATCATATCTAAATCGTACTTTTTGATTACACGATTGAGATGCACATAAATAAAATTTTGACCTGGTGTGGTTCCCCAATGTCCCAACAACATCGACTTAACATGCGATAGTTGCAGAGGTTCACGAAGCAAAGGATTGTCGCGAAGATAGAGTTGACCAACAGATAGATAATTTGCAGCTCGCCAATAGGCATCTATTCTTTGCAAAAGCTGTGGTGATAATGGTTTTATGAGTGAATTCATGATGTTTAGTTTTGAGTAGTTAATTTTGAGTTTTGAGTAGATGCATTGATGTTGACTTCATGTTATTTTGATAAGCCCAAAGGGCTTGAATTTGAATAGCCGTGGATGAAAATCCATGGGGAAATTAACGTAGAATATTGAACCCCATTAGGGGTTCAACCAGCTTTAGTCATAATAAGCCATCAGTTTCACTGATGGTTATTCATATATAATCCCTTCGGGATTTTCAATTAAATTCATCTTTGCCAAAGGATTAAATTTGATTCCAGAGGAACTGCAACACCATCGAAAAAAGGAATTATTCTTACAGTATAATCAGATGAAGGACGAACGGAATCTATCGATACAGAATACTGATTTTCGATGTTTGAACATTCCATTTCGTGAATTTCTGGTGACTGATTAGTTAAACCATTTGCGAAAAGCTGAACTCGAATAAAACGAGAATCGATAAAACCTAAATTAAGTTTTATATTAAATTGATATTGATTAACAATGGATTTAACGTTGTACTCACCAAATCGAATTGTTTTCCAATTTAACTCAAGCGAATGAAGCCATTGAACAATTTGTTTGCCTTTTTCGGCTTGGTTTTCCATACGACTTTTAAAGGCTGAAGCTGTTGGTATATAATGACTCTCGGTATATTCTCGAACCGAACGGTCGGCCGAAAATTGAGGTGTTAATTGTGCCATGCTTTTACGCATTCGCGAAACCCATTGCGTTGGAATTCCTTTTTCGTTTCTATTGTAAAATTCGGGAACAACTTCTTGTTCCAAGATGTTATACAATTGATCGGCTTCGATGGCATCCCAATGTGCATCATCGCCATGTTCATTTCCATCGCCAATAGCCCAGCCTAATTCGGGTTTATATGCTTCGGCCCACCATCCATCGAGAACCGAAAGATTAATTCCACCATTAACTAAAACCTTCATTCCACTTGTTCCACACGCTTCCCATGGTCGACGAGGTGTATTTATCCAAACATCAACTCCTTGAACAAGATGTTCCGACACATGCATATCGTAATCGACCAAAAATATTATGGGAGAATGTTCGTAATTCTGTTTTACAAATTGAATCCATTCTTTTATCAATTCTTTGCCATACGTATCGGCAGGATGTGCTTTACCCGACAAAATAAGCTGTACTGGAAATTTAGGATTTTTAAGTAATCGCAAAAGTCGTTGCGGATCGTGAAGCAGTAAATTAGGTCGTTTATAGGTTGCAAATCTACGTGCAAAGCCAAGTGTTAAAACATTGGGATCGAAAATTTGTTTTGCTCGTTCAAATGAATCCCACGAATGACCTGCACTTTGTAATTGTTTTAGGAAATGATCGCGCGAAAAGTCAATAAGAACCTTACTTGCATTAATTCTCATTTCCCATAAACGTTCATCCGAAACCTTTGAAATATCACTATCAAGAGTATCGCTTAATCCTAACCAACGATCTTTTCCACAAGCTTCTGTCCAAATATCATCGGCTTCTTTTGAATCCCATGTTGGCATGTGAACGCCGTTTGTGATATATCCAATTGGCACCTCGTTAGTATCCCAATCGGGAAATAAGGGTTCGAACAAATGTCTACTTACTTGTCCATGCAAGCGACTAACAGCATTAACGGCACCACTTCCTCGAATTGCAAGAAATGCCATATTGAATTTTTCGTCATTATCATTTGGATTCTTTCGTCCAAGTGCAAGTAATTGTTGAAGCGTAATGCCTAATTTATTTTGAGCATATCCACCAAGATATTGTTCGATGAGCGATGGAGAAAAACAATCGAAACCAGCTTCAACTGCGGTATGGGTTGTAAACAAATTCCCCACCCTTGTTGATGCCAAAGCAACATCGAACGATTGATTTGTTTCTTTCATAAAACAATATGCTCGTTCCAAAATGGCAAGGGCTGCATGTCCTTCGTTTAAATGACATACTTCGGGATGAATGCCAAGAGCTTGTAACAATCGCCAACCTCCCAAACCAAGAACCATTTCTTGTTTGAGTCGCAATTCCGAACCACCACCATATAGTTCGCTGGTAATACCTCTATGTGCAGGAAAATTTGCAGCATCGTTACTATCTAATAAATAGAGTTTTACTTTACCAACTTGAACTTCCCAAGCTCGTAACCAAACTGAAAAAGCAGGAAGCATAATTTCCAAACGAAGCCATTCGCCATTTGCTTGACGTAAAGGCAAGATTGGTAATTGACCCGGATCGTTAAATGGATAAAAAGCTTGTTGAACACCATCGTGATCGATAACTTGATGAAAATATCCTTGTTGATATAAAAGTCCGATTCCAATAACTGGAACGCCTAAATCGCTAGCAGCTTTTAGTTGATCGCCAGCTACATTTCCTAAACCACCCGAATAAATTGGCAAAGCTTCGCTTAGCATAAATTCCATACTAAAATATGCAACACAACTAAGCGACGATTCTGGATATTTCTTTTGAAACCAAGCAGGATCGTTATAAGCTTGTTCTTTTGCTTGAATAAGCGAATCTACTTTTTTTCGAAACTTTGGATCCGACATTACCTTTTGAAACTGAACTCGCGAAACAGTTTGCAAAACAACCCATGGATTATGTGTTTGTTCCCATAACGTAGGATCGAGTTGTTGCCAAATTTCATCGTCGGCATGGCTCCACGCCCATTGTAGGTCAAGAGCTAGTTCTGCTAATAAATCATATCCTTCAATATCATTTGGCAAGAAACTATATTTTGGTTTTAATTGTTCTTTTTTATTTTCCACGATATGTAGGTTTTACGATTGTTATTTATAGTTTAAAATCAACGAAGCTAGCGCGGACTTGTAGTCCGTGCTTATCAATAATAACGAACGGACTACAAGTCCGCCCGAGCCTGCCACACTCAAGCCTTTGTGAGGATTATTTCGAAGCCTTTTCATTAATCGCTTCTAGCAATTTATCGAATGATACTATGAACTTTTCAAGACCATCATTTTCTAATTTTGCGGTAATTTCGTTTAAATCGATTCCCAGTTCAGGTAATTCAGAAAGTACCCACGATGCCTTTTCTAAATGATCGTCGAGACGTAAAGCTGGTTTTCCATGATCACGATACGCATCGAGTGTTTCGAGTGGAATGGTATTAATAGTATTTCGACCAATGAGTGCATCAACATATTTGATATCACTATAATCGGGATTTTTTGTTTTGGTACTTGCCCACAATAATCGTTGTGGAGCAGCTCCCATATGAACAAGTTTCATAAACCGTTCACTATTAAAAAGTTCTTTATATATTTTATATGCAATTTTAGCACTCGAAATAGCGACCTCTCCTCGAATATTCGTTGCAAAATGATTTTTCTCACCACCAGAAGCTAAAAAACTTGCCTCAATTGGATCAATTTCTGAATCAATTCTGCTTAAGAAAAAACTAGCAACCGATGCTATATTATGAAGTGGAAGCCCAAGTTTAACCCTATCTTCAAGTCCATCGATATATGCTTCGGCAACTTCTTTGTATCTATCCAAACTAAAAAGTAAGGTTGCATTAACATTGATACCTTCGCGAATAAGTTGTCTAATGGCAGTTAATCCTTCAATGGTAGCTGGAACTTTAATTAAAATATTTGGTCTGTTTAATAAATTCCATATTCGGCGAGCTTCATCAATAGTAGCTAAAGTATTGTGAGCCAAATGTGGATTAACTTCAATACTAACATAACCATCGTGTGCTTTACTGTGGATATACATAGGCAAAAACTCATCGGCGGCTTTTATAACATCGCTTTGAGTTATCGATTCGTATATCTCATTTAGATTTCTATTGGTATGAATTAACGATAGTATCGTTTTATCGTAAATAGTGCTTTCGGCAATTGCCATTTCAAAAATAGAAGGATTAGATGTCATTCCTTTTACATCATCATCTTCGATTAAATGTTTCAGTTTTCCGGTATCAAATAAATCACGTCGAATATAGTCGAGCCAAATAGATTGACCACGTTTACTTAATTCTTTTAATGGATTCTCGTTCATGCTTGCATATTATTAAACTATTTTTTCTTATTTGATTTTGAGTTTTTTTGTTGTGACTTTAACTTTTCAGCTAGTAGTATTTTATTCTTTTCATTTTGCACCAATGAGTCAACTTGAGCAACCATTAATATTTCATCGGCTATAAGTAAATCTTTTTTTGCTTCAACATAATTTCGTCGAGCTTTTACAACTTTTCTATATGGTTTTTGAGCAAGCAAATCAGTAAAACACATTGTCATAAAAGCAATTAATCCAATTTTAAAATAATATTTTATCATTTTGTAATCGTTGGAATTGTGAAAGAAAATGTAGAACCCTTTTCAAGTTCTGAAGTCACTGAAATTGCTCCTCCCATTTTTTCGATTAATGCTTTGGAAATAGATAAACCCAAACCATTACCACCATATACTTTTTTGTCGACTACCTCAACCTGGCGAAAACGTTGAAATATCAATGCTTGATTTTCTTTTGAAATACCAATTCCATTGTCCTTCACAAAAAACTCGACTACATCATTTTTTAGTGAATAGCCAAATTCAATTTCACCATCTTTTGCAAATTTTATTGCATTATTTATCAGATTACAAACCACTTGTTTGATTCTACTTCCATCGGTTTTTATCTTTACAATGCTCTTTGAATGATTACAGGTATATTTCAATTTTACATGCTTGACTTCTATAATATTTTTATACGAAGCCACAATTTCACTCATTAATTGATTTACATCTACAATTTCTGAGCAAACAGAAATTTGTCCAGCTTCTATTAATGAAATATCTAAAATATCGTTTATTATAAACAATAACTGCTGTCCGTTACTTTGAATAATTTTAGCAAAGTCTAATGTTTTTTCTATTGAAAACGATTCATCAACCAGTAATTCCGAAAATCCCATTATGGCATTTAAAGGAGTACGAATTTCGTGACTCATATTTGCCAAAAAAGCTGATTTAAGTCTGTTTGATTCATCAGCCTTATCTCGCAAAACAATTAACTCGTCGTTCATTTTTTGAACCCTAGCTACACTCTCCTCTAGTTGTTCGTTCAATAAAAGGTAAATCTTGACTTGATTTCTAATCATCAATTCATCTTCTTTTAAAGCTTTTTCAATACGTTTTCGTTCAGTGATATCACGAATATTGCATTGAATAACTTTTTTATTATCAGATAAATAGACATTACAAATAAATTCGACTTCGGCAATTGTACCATTTTCTTTTTGAATGGGCATATCTTCGAATCGTACATACGATTTCGATTTTAACTCTTTAAAAACAAGTTCCGATTCTTCTTTGTTTTTGAATAAACCTATTTCCCACAGATGTTCACCAATTATTTTATCTATTGGTCTATCTATTATATTGACAATAAATGCATTTGCATCAACTATATGCCCTGTTTCAAAATCAAGAATCAAAATACCATCTTTGGCAGTTTCGAATAAACGTCGATACCTCATTTCAGAAGCTTTCAAGGCATCAAGGAGTATGGATTTTTTACTTTTAATTGATTTACTAACAATAGAATTATCTTCAATTGTTGGCTCAATAAGCGTATTTTTTGAATGATTTGACATTGGATTATATTGTTATTTTTTATTGGGAATAATAATCATTGGAATTGAGGTGTGACGCAAAACACTTTCGGTAACGCTACCCAGCAATTTATTTGCAATCCACGATTGGCTATGCGAACCCATCACAATAAAATCGACAGTTAAAAGATGTGCTACACTTTGAATTATATTTGCCGCATCACCTTCTTCAACATACATTTCGATGTTGTCGTCACCAAGTTTTTGTTTAATATTTTCAAGATACTGTATAGCAACATCTTTAATACATTCAACACCATCGAGTTGCAATTCGCCTAAATCTAAATAACATGTTGAGTACATAGCAGGATCTAAAACAACATGAACCAGTGCAACCTCAGCATCAATTGACTGCGCTATAGCATAACCCATTTCAGCAATTTTTTGAGCCGATGGACTATAATCGAGTGCTATTAAAACTTGTTTCATTGAATTGAATTTTTAGTTGGAACAATAAACAATGGAATGGTCGATTTACGTAAAACCTCTTCGGTAACACTTCCCATAATGGTATTTTCCAACCATTTACGGCTATGAGTACCAATGACAATGATATCGATATTTAGAAGTTTTGCTGTTTTAAGAATCATTTCGGCAAAATCACCTTCTTTAACAATTGTTTGAATTGTTTCATCGTCAAGATGATGTTTCGTTTTTTCGAGAAAATGAGTAGCAGCTTTTTTCATAGCTTCGGGATCATAAAGATGCGATAAACTGGTGTCGGCAAAACCGGCATAGCCCATTATTGGAGAATATTCTAAAGTTGCAAAATCGGTTTCATCGGAAATGACATGTAAAATAGAAATTTCTGCACCTATTTTTTTTGCAAATTTGTAACCCATTTCAGCTACTTTTTGTGCTGTTGGATTGTAGTCTAAGGCTATTAAAACCTTTCGAATTTCAGTATTTTTCATCAGTATATTTTATTTATTTATTTGAATTATATAATCTTTCGATAAGCTACCAATAACAAGTATGATTATTCCTAACAATAAACCCTTCGACAAGCTCAGGGTGACGAAAACCTCGTGGATCTAGCTGATTTTCTGACCGTTCGTTATTCCAATTAGAAGCATGAACTACAAGTCCACGCTAGCCAATTATCGAAAACTTCGCCATTGGTCACCCTGAGCTTGTCGAAGGGTTTTTCTGTATTATTAATCATTTTACTAACATTATTTATTCACTTAATTGTTCTAATAAATTCTTATCGAATGCAATTTGCTTTTGATGATCGAGAATTGGGTCGTACTCATAAAGCTTTTTATTTCGTGGATTAAATGAAAACCATGCAATATTCAATTGCCTTTCGGGATACATTTCGTAAACCACAAAATCGTAGGTTTTCGACAATCCCATTGCACCATCCTTTTTAGGATTTGGACTTCGTTCCAAACAAATACCAAAACCTTGTCCTCCATTTTCGATAACAGCTCGGTTCAATCCTTTTGTAATTTGACTATAGCGAACCGATGTTTTCAGAATTGACTTTACAACCTTCAATTGCGATAGTTTAGGTTTTTTCGGTATTTGTATAGGCTGTACTTGTTTAATTATCAGAGTCTTTTTTACAATTGAATCAATTTTAACAACTGGCTTTTTTGTTGGTCTATTTTCGCAAGAAAAAGCAACAAGAACTAAAAAAGCTATGGTTGTTTTTGCATATCGTTTCAAAATCTTTGCTTAAAAGGTACTGTTACAAAAGGAATTTCTGAAGGCACAACGAAGTCAAACAATTACACATTTGTTTTGAGGTTTAACTTCGTTGTTTCCAGAAGAGACTAATTTATTGGAGGATTTGATATTATTTTTAAGCTAAGAATGATCGTAACATCCAAGCCATTTTTTCGTGTTGTTCCATTATTCCAGTTACAAAATCTGCCGTACCAAGATCCTTGTATTTATCTGAAATAGGAATAATATCGTTTCGTATAATGCGAATAATCGTTTCGTGATCGTCCACTAATATTTGTATCAACTCTTTGTGTTTACCAAAATCGTGATTGTCTTCGAGCATGTGGGTAACACTCAAAAAATCTTTTAACGAACCCAATGCAAAATGACCTAATGAGCGAACACGTTCGGCAACTTCGTCAATAATTTCGTCTAACGATTCGTACTGATTTTTGAAAAATCGATGTAATTCAATGAAATTTGAACCGGCAACATTCCAATGAGCATTTCGGGTTTTAGTATATAAAATATATTCATCGGCTAATAATGTGTTCAAAAGCATTGCTACTTCTTCAATATCTTTGTCTGGAATTCCAATTGTTGGCTTCATATTTTCATGTATTAATTGTTTTCTAATTATTACATAAATGTACAGTGATAGATGAGCTTAAGCGTTACACTTCTTTATGTTGGAATTGTATAGTTCACACAATTTTAAATATTTGAAGATTGTTTCAATTTGTACATCAATCCCTATTTTCCTTTGTTACTGATATCTAAATTCTGTTAGATAAATAAAGAAAAGATGATCCCTGGAAATAATAAATAATTCTATAAAGATTTTTAAGTATGTTCGATAAAACAAACAGACAAAAGTTCCCAAATCGAGAATTTTAGATTATCTTTGCATTAAGTTATTTATTAAATGGAAAGAATATTTTCGAAAGGTACAATAAGAGAATTTTGGGAAAAGTATCCTGAGTCGGAACAATACTTAAAAACCTGGTATGATACAGCTATGAGTGCTGATTGGAAAAGTCCAAGTGATATAAAACAAACATATGCAAATGCTAGTATTTTAAAAGATAGTAGAATCGTTTTTAATATAAAAGGTAATTCGTTCAGATTAGTTGCAAAATTTAATTATGAAAAACAATGGATTTTTATTCGGTTTATTGGAACTCATTCAGAATATGATAACATTGATGCTAACTTGATTTAAAATTGAAATTATGAATATACATCCAATAAAAACGGAAATAGATTACCAATTAGCCTTAAAAAGACTAGAGGTATTATTTGATGCTCCAATAGGAACAATAGAAAGTGATGAAGCTGATATTTTAGGATTGATTATCGACGAATATGAAAAAAGACACTATCCAATTGAAGCACCAGATCCGATAGAAGCTATTAAAATTAGAATGGAAGAAATGCATTTAAAACAAATTGATTTAGTAAATGTAATTGGTGGGAAAAGTCGTGTTTCTGAAGTTCTTGGACGTAAACGAAAATTGACAGTAGAGATGATTAGAAATTTGAATCATCGATTGCATTTATCACCTAACTTATTGATAAAAGAATATCAATTAACTAGATAAACAAAAACATTCCTTTTCGGAATTCAAAGTCTCGATTAGTTATTTCGCATATCATCAAAAAACGGAGTACATTTTCCTTCAACACATTTTGCAGCATATAAGTAAAGAGCTGCACTCCAGGTTTGCCAATCTTGTCCTTTTGGTTTTCCATCTTGTGCCTTGTGCCATTCATTAAAACCAAATTCTAGTTCATCGGACGTCGACTGAACAATACAATGTGTTAGTTCTAATAGTTTTTCGTTTGCTAAGGTAAAGCGTTTTGCAGCAACCAAAGCAGCAATATAAAATCCACAAATAAAAGGCCAAATACCTCCATTGTGATATTCACCCGGATTGTTAAAAATTTTGTAACGTGGAAGCCAATCGGGATCGTCTGTTTTGATGTATGGGAAAAAGTTTGGAGGCAAATCGATAGCCAAATCGCCTCGTTGTTTCATTACAGAACACTCTGCTTCAATCCATGAAATCATCTCATTAGCACGTGTTGGCGATGCAATTCCCGAAAGAATTGCTATGCTATTTCCCAATAAATCGAATCGTTCGCTGCTATGAATTTTATATGACCAAAATGCATAATATGGTTTATGTTTTACAACCAAACCTTCGTGAACATGGTGATGAATGGTTCCTCCAGTTATGGTGAATCGCCCC
>Ga0302286_10000635_pt1 | contig 28178 bp, 22 predicted proteins | sample III_Fen_E2_3_FD_198765 | JGI IMG/M metagenome (GOLD analysis project Ga0302286, IMG submission 198765) | Peat permafrost microbial communities from Stordalen Mire near Abisko, Sweden - III_Fen_E2_3 | ecosystem: Environmental > Terrestrial > Soil > Wetlands > Permafrost | place: Sweden: Abisko...
GCATATTTCGCGCGGTCGAGGGTGGGCAGAGCCTGCCGCGTCAGGATGAGCGCAACCGGTTCGTGGCGCTGCTTCATGATGACCTTCCACGCCTCGACTACTTCATTGGCATCCGCGGGCCGCAGCGTGATCAGACCGGGAACCGCCCGCAGCGACGCCAGTTGCTCGATTGGCTGATGGGTTGGCCCGTCTTCGCCGACGCCGATCGAATCATGCGTGTAGATCCAGATCGCCGGAACTTCCATGATGGCCGACAGCCGGATCGGCGCTTTCATGTAATCGCTGAAAATCAGGAAGGTCGAGCCGTAGGGGCGAATCTTCGACAACGACATCCCGTTCACGATCGCTCCCATGGTGTGCTCGCGAATGCCGAAATGAAAATTGCGTCCGTTGTACTGGCCCGCTTCGAAGTCTCCCGCTCCGTCAAATGTGAGCCGGGTCTTGGTAGAGGGATACAGGTCCGCCGAGCCTCCCATGAGCCAGGGGTGGTTCTTTGCGATGGCATTGAGAACCTTGGCAGAAGAATCGCGGCTTGCCAGCCCCTTGGCGTCTGCCGGAAAACTGGGCAACTCCTTGTCCCAGCCATCGGGTAGCTCGCGGCGCTGCATGCGGTCGATCTCATTGGCGAGATCCGGGAATTGCGCCCGGTACTTAGTGAAGAGCGTTGTCCACTGGTTGCGCAGCTGCTTGCCCCGCTTGCCAATGCCATCGCGGAAATTCTCGCGAACCCCGTGCGGGACGAGGAACTTCGCATCCTCCGGCCATCCGTAGGCGCGTTTGGTCAGCTTGATTTCTTCCTCGCCCAGCGGCTCGCCGTGCGCTTCTTTTGTGTCCTGCCGGTTGGGTGACCCGTAGCCGATGTGGCTGTCCACGATGATTAACTTGGGCCGGTCTTTCACCCCGAGCGCGTGAGTGTAAGCGGTTGCCAGTTGCCCGAGGTCATTCGCGTCATGGACGTGCGTCACGTCCCAGCCGTAGCTCAGGAAGCGCGCCGCCACTTCCTCGCTGAACGCCAGGTCAGTCTTGCCTTCGATCGTGATCTTGTTGTTGTCATAGATCCAGCACAGGTTCGCGAGCTTCAGGTGCCCGGCAACCGAGGCGGCTTCCGATGAAATTCCTTCCATCATGTCGCCGTCGCCGCAAAACACCCAGATGTTGTAGTTGAAGATCTCAAAACCTGGACGATTGAAATGTTCCGCCAGCCATCGTTCGGCAATCGCCATGCCCACGCTGTTCCCGCAGCCCTGGCCCAAAGGCCCAGTGGTCGTTTCAACTCCTGAGGTCCAGCGATATTCGGGATGCCCTGGCGTCTTGCTGCCCAGTTGGCGGAAATTCTTGATGTCGTCGAGTGAGACCGCGGGCTCACTCAATACTTCGTATTTCGAATTTACGGAGTGGACGCCCGCCAGGTACAGCATCGAGTACAGCAGCATGGACGCGTGCCCGTTCGAGAGAACAAAGCGGTCGCGATTGGGCCAGATTGGATCTTCCGGGTCGTAGCGCAGAAATTGCTGCCACAGACTATAGGCGACAGGCGCCAGCGCCATCGGTGTACCGGGATGTCCGGAGTTTGCTTTCTGCACCGCATCCATCGAAAGGGTGCGGATGGTGTTGATACACAGCTGATCGAGTTGCTTACCCGTCACAGCACCCTGGTCACTGACGGCCATCGATCCTCCAGACCCACGTTTTTCCGCTGACCCATCCGTGAGATGAAGGAGGGGGCGGTTTCGATACATCAGCCCGCGTCATCGAGTCTACAAGGTCACGAGGACTACATTCGCGGAGCCTCAAAATTTTACACCGGGAGGAACGCGGAGTCGTATGGGAAAGGTCGTAGATTCGAGGTTAGCGCCCGCTGAGCCTCGACCCGAGCGTTTCAGATCAGGTAGGCCTTGCCCTGACTGACTCGGTGTTGCAGCGTGGCGGCAAGCTGGTCCACATCGGTCGGGGAGAGATTCACCGCGCTTCCTTCAAGAATCGGGAAGCGATTGCTGCCCACGGCATCGCGCCGGATCTGGATGAGCAGCGCCTGCATGGCCTCCGCATCATACTTCTGTGGTGTCAGCCGGATCAGTTCCTGCAAAGCGCGTCCCAGCGGCAGAGACTCACGATAGGGCCGCTCGCTGGTCATGGCGTCAAAAGTGTCGGCCAGCGCGACAATGCGGACTTCCTGCGACATCTCTTGAGCGTGCAGGCCGTCCGGATAGCCTGTTCCATCGCCGCGCTCGTGATGCCAGCGCACAATCTCGGGAATCTGCGGCCACGGGAACTGCACATTGCTGACGATCTGGTGCCCCACCACGGTGTGGTCGGCCATCTCGCGAAACTCTTCCGGGTTCAACGACGTCGTCTTGCCGAATAGCCGCTTGTCGACCGCCACTTTGCCAATGTCGTGCAGATATCCCGCGGACCGCAGGGAAGCGACGTTGCTCGGATCCATCCCCATGGCTTCGCCGATGGCCTGTGCGTAGCGTCCCACCCGCAGCGAGTGTCCATGAATGTTCACGTGCTTTACGTCAATCGCAGCCGCGAACGCTTCCAGCGCGTTGTCGTAGAACCCATGCAGAGACGCGAGCAGCCGCAGGTTTTCCGACACACGCTGGGCCAGCGTCTGGCTGAGCGAATGATTCTGAATGGCCAACGCTACAAAATGGCTGAGCAGTTGGATCGCGTCGAGCGCGTCGTCCTCGTACGCCGCGTTTCCGTCGCGCCGCCCCAGGACGATCAATCCTGCGAGCTTGCCCCGTACCTTGAGCGGGCAGATGCACTTGAAAAGCTCCGGAGCCACATTCCCGTTCGAACTGAGGAAAATGTCGTAGGTGCTGCTGTTCAGCAGGACCGGTCCGGTAGCCGCGGTCAGGGTGTGGACGTGTCGCGGAAGCAGTGGGATTAACGCGGGATCGGGGAGCAGCGCGAATCCCTGGGCGTCCACCGAGGTGAGAAGGGAAGGCCGCTCGCCAAAAGAGAATAAGACGGCTTCACGCGCGCCAGCAGCTTCGATCACCGCCGCCAGCATGGCATGTGCGGTCTGGCGAAAATCACGGTCCGCTGTGAGTTCGGGACCGAAATCGGCCAGCGCCTCTACCGTTCGCAACAGCTTTTTGAGATTGGTTCTCTGCAATGCCCCACGCGGAGGAAACTGCGAGAATCCAGAGCCGCTATCAGCCTAGCATGCGGACGCGGGGCAGGATTGTTAGTTAGTTTGGTGCGGTGGAATCTACGCCTCCGCCGCTCGTTCTCAACATCTTCGCTACACTGTGTTGATCGAGCGGAGGGTTTGAATGGATCGTGCGTACCTGCGTCTCTTGACGCTCGCGGTGGGCGGCAGCTTGCTGGCTCCAGTGGTCACTCTTCTGGCCAGCCGTTACATGCGGGACCGGCTCTTTCCCTGGGCACAGTTGCCCGGCTACATGTTGGTTGCCCTGCTCTTGATTTCGCTGGCCTTGGCGATGCGGTGGCTCCTGCGCCGGTTCGACTCTCGATTGGAGAATGCTGCGGCTGAGCAGGCTGCCTTCCTGATGGAGGAGTTACCAGAACGTTGGATCAACTCCGCCATTTTTGCCGCCGCTGCTCTCAGCCTGTTTCTGGAACTGACGATGATCCGCTGGCAGGCCACGGTTTTCCCTTTCTTTTCTTTTTACAAGAACCTTTCCCTCCTCTCCTGTTTCGCTGGACTGGGCTTGGGGTATGCGATGGGAAGGCGGGGCCGCTTATCTTTGGTGCTCACGCTGCCGATTTTGTGCTGGCAGATCCTGTTCATGACGAGCATGCGCTACGGCCTGACATACGCCCAGTTCCAGAGCCTGTATGTCCTACCGATCCGCGAACAGTTGAATATGGGCTTGCCCAAAGCGGCCCAGTTTTATTACGGCCTGCAAACCTACTTCGTGTTGGCCGTGGTGTTCCTGCTCACCGCCCTTGCGTTCATTCCGATTGGCCAGTTGTGCGGTTGTCTGATGGAACGCCGGGGAAAACTGACCGCCTATGGTTTTAATCTTCTGGGCAGCCTGGCAGGCGTGCTTTTGATGTTCCTGGTCAGCGCTTTTTGGACACCGCCCACGATGTGGTTCCTGCTGGCGTTCTCTGTCTTGCTTTGTTTTCATGCCAGAAAAAAAGCAGTCTTCACGGTGGGCGCAGTCTCCATGTTGATCGCGCTGCTTGTTCTGGAGTGGCCCGTCAGCCCCACCCTGCAAAAAATCTATTCCCCGTACCAGCTTCTCGAGGTCGGGCGCAACGATAACGGCCTGATGGAGATCCGTGCCGCCGGCCATTACTACCAGAAGGTCTACGATTTTTCGGGGAGTGCCGATAGCCTGCCGGCGAACTCCTTTATCCGAAGGGCTAGAGATTACTACGACATGCCCTACAAGATTTTGACCCACCCGGCGGACGTTGCCGTGGTAGGTGCGGGCACCGGCAATGACGTATCCGCGGCGCTACGTGGCGGAGCGGAGCGCGTGGACGCGATCGAAATCGATCCGGCCATTCTGATGCTGGGGCACGACGGTCATCCCGAACATCCATATTCCAATCCGCGGGTTCATTCAGTGGTCAACGATGCGCGCTCGTTCCTGCGTACCACGGATCGGCGTTACGACCTGATCGTGTTCGGGTTGCTCGACTCCCACACTCTGCTGAGCCAGGCTTCGAGTGTGCGGCTTGATTCCTTTGTCTACACCGTCGAGGCCATGCGCGAAGCACGCGCGCGCCTGCAGCCCCACGGCGTCATCTCGCTGGCCTTTTCCGTGCTGAATGATCAGCTCGGACGCAAGATTTATCTCATGCTGCAGGATGCCTTCGATGGGCAGCCCCCGGTCTGCATCCAGGTTGGCTACGACGGCGGAGTTGTGTTTCTGGAGTCAGCCGATCGCCACTTAGTGGTGCCGCCCGCTTTCATCGCTGAGCGTGGTTTCTACAACCGCTCTCCGACCTACGCTAACCCTGACATCCGTGCCGACGTCTCCACCGATGATTGGCCGTTCTTCTACATGCCGGAACGGGTGTATCCGGTCTCTTATCTGGTGATGGTGGCGCTTGTTCTAGTGCTGTCGCTCCTGCTGCTCACGAACTTCCTTCCCGAGCGGCCGCGAGCCGGCAACCTCGCCTTCTTCCTGCTCGGAGCGGGTTTCATGTTGGTCGAGACCAAGGGCATCACGGAATTGGGGCTCACCTTCGGCAATTCTTGGCAGGTGATCGGCATCGCCATCGCAGGAATCATGGTGATGGCATTCTTCGCCAACTGGATCGTGCAGCGGTTCGCCATTACCCGTTCGATGGTTCCTTATGCCTTGCTGCTTGTCTCGCTCGCGCTCGGCTGGTGGGTCGCGAAAAGTGGCGGACTCCCCTCCACCTGGGCCGGCCGCCTCGGAACCGCCTTGCTCCTGACCTCGCCCATGTTTTTCTCCGGCATCGTCTTCTCAACGCTGCTCAAGACACGCGGCGAAATCTCAGGCGTTATGTCGGCGAACCTGTTCGGCGCCATGTGTGGAGGGCTACTGGAATACAACTCCATGTATTTCGGATTCCAGTTCCTTTACCTGATGGCTGCCGGCCTGTATCTTCTGGCGTTCGTCTGGGAGCTTCTGGGATCGAAACTGGATCCCACCGTCGTGGGAGCCGGGAAGGTTGCCGCTGCTCTTTCAGAGAGGTAATGCCCGCAGCCTCTACTCACACCCCGACCGGAAACGGCTTCGTGTGCGTCTCGGATCCTACCGACACTCCCGCGAACCGTCCCTGGAGCAGCGACATCATTCCGGTGTACCAGTAGCCGATCACGAACAGAAGCAGGAAGGGAACCGTGATGTAGTTCTCATTATCGATGGCGTAGTACACGGTCAGTGCGAAGTAGGTCCCCACCAGCAGCTCGAACCAGGGCACCCATCCCAGGCGCTTCCGGTACTTGGTGCTGCCGACCCTGTCTTTCTTCGACTCGACGCGGTACTTCGGAGTGCGTACGAATGCCGTCTCTTTGCCCACCAACGCTTCGAGAACCGCGCGCGTATTGGTGATGGTCAGACCGATGCCGAGCGCCATCAAGAAGGGCAGATAAAGCAGCGCACGCGGCCAGGTTTTCGGAAAGAGCTCTTTCTGCGAAACCAGGTAAAAGCTGGAGATCGAAAACGTCGAGGCCATGAACAGGGGCAGGTCAATGTAGAGCATCTGAAACCATCCCTGGTAGAACCGAATCACCATGACCGGAAGCAAGAGCACCGAGAGCAAGATCATCAGCGGATAGCTCAAATTGGCCGTCAAGTGGTACCACGCCTCCACCTTTACCGAGCGCGGCACATCACTGGCGAAAACCTTGGGCAGAATCTTCTTCGAAACCTGAATCAGGCCCTTGGCCCATCGCGCCTGCTGAGTTTTGAAAGCGGTCATCTCCACCGGCAGTTCCGCGGGACACTCCACATCCTGCAGGTAAAGGAACTTCCAGCCCTTCAACTGGGCGCGGTACGAGAGGTCGGTGTCTTCGGTCAGGGTGTCGTGTTGCCAGCCGCCGGCCTCGTCGATGGCGACTCGGCGCCACATGCCAGCCGTGCCGTTGAAGTTGAAAAAAACGCCGCTCCGTGCCCGTCCGGAGTGCTCCAGTACGAAGTGGCCGTCGAGCAGGATGGCCTCAACTTCGGTCAGGAAGGAATAGCTGCGGTTGATGTGCGTCCAGCGCGTCTGCACCATCCCGACCTTCGGATCGGTGAAATGATGGATGCACTTCAGCAGAAAGTCCGCTGGCGGAACAAAGTCGGCGTCGAAAATGGCAACGAACTCTCCCTTCGCCGTTTTCAACCCCTCGGCGAGCGCTCCCGCCTTGTAACCCTCGCGGTTATCGCGGTGATGATAAGTGACCGGATGCCCAAGGCTTGCGTACCGCTCCACCAGGATGCGGGCGACTTCCACGGTTTCGTCGGTCGAATCATCCAGCAACTGGATGTCGAGTTTTTCCCGGGGATAATCCAGCCTGCAGACCGCGTCCAGCAGGCGGTCCACCACGTACTGCTCATTGAAAATCGGCAGCTGAACCGTAACGCGCGGCAAGTCCTCGAAGCGGGCTGCCGGTTCCGTAGTCTTGTTCTTCTTGTGCTTGTAATAAAGATAAACCAGCCAGTAGCGGTGCGCTCCGTAGGCCGCCAGAATGACCAGCACAATGAAATACGGAATCAGCAACGCCAGGTCGAAGGCGTTGATCTGGTACAGGCCCTGAAAAGTCTTGTCCAGAAAGTGCTGCCGGATGTAGGGCAACACGCCCTTGGGGGCCAGCACCGCGCAGAAAATGAAGAGGGGAGTCATGCGCTCGAAGAGAGATCATTGTACCCGATAGCCCGCAGCGGGTTTCCGGCACCAGCGTGGCTTGGAAGTTCCTGCCACCTGACACTCGTGACCTGTCACCTGGTGTTCTACTGCCAATCTTCCGAAACCGGCGCGGGCTTCAGTTCGATTTTCTGCCGTGAGCCTTCTTCCACCTTCAGCGCGGTTCCATTGCTTTCCTGCGACTTGAGAAACTCGGCGTCATAGTAGGCCCCGTCTTCCAGATCCTGCCAGGCAAACACGGTGTAGCTCCCCGGTGCCAGACCATGAATCACGAAATGGCCGTTCTGGTCGGTCGTGCCGACACCAAAGCGTTGCCGAATTTTCTGATACTTCTCTTCAGGTACGGCGACCACGCTTGCGTTAGCGACTGGCTGGTCTTGGTCGATAACCGCCCCTTCCAAAACTCCACCTTTCGAATTCATCACCAGTTCGACCGACGCCGGCCCAGCCACCTTGAATCCCGCGCTGGCGTCGACACTGCCGAGGGCAACCGATTTGAGGAAGCCGTCTTTTCCCTCGCCACCGTTCACTTGCGCGATGTAACGTCCGGGAATGACGCCCGTCCACTGGAAACTGCCGAACCGGTCGACCCGTGCGACCGGACCGCTTCCGGGCACAAACGTCATGCTCATTCCGCCAGTCTCAATGTCGTCGACACTTTGCAGGTACACCGTGTACGGCGTGAGGTCAGCCAGAGGCTGTCCTTCAAACCGGAGATGCCCCGAGAGAGTGAATGGTCGCACCGGGACCAGTTTGACCCCTTCCACGTCGGCTGCGACCACGGCGATATTCAGGCGCGCAGTGAGTAGTTCGCCTTCCGAGCCCGAATAAGCGGTGATCCAGTAAGATCCGGGCGCCACTCCCCGCATCTCGAACTGTCCGTCCTCGGCGACATCCGCTGCGTTCATGGTGAGCGTATTCACTCCCCGCGATATCAGCTGCACCATCGGTTTCTGCCGGGCTGGAATGCCGGTCACAATCCCGCGAATGCGATAGGTCCGGGCGGGAACGATGGTGAAATTTACTGGCATTTCATCGCCCGCCCGCAGCGTGATGGCGGAGGCCTGAGTGGCATCCGTCGTCCCGGGATAATAGGTAGTCAGGTAACTCGTATCAGGCTTGCTCTCCAAGTCCGGCGAGCCCTTGGCGGGATGTCCGAGATTGGCAAAATCAGGTGCGGGGGCGATTGAGATGAAGTACTGTCCCGGGAACAGTCCCGAGATGCGGTACTCCCCCAGGTCGTTGGTGCGTTCGCCCCCAAGTGCTTCGGCATCGGTCGCTTTACCCGGCTTTTTTCTTCCCAAAGAAACGCCGAAGTTGGGCAGCGGGTCGCCGTCCTCATCCACGACTCGCCCGGTGATCACCGCCATCGGCAGCATGCGTAGCAGAAGATCCTTCATCTCCTGTCCCGCACGGACATCAAGAACGCTCGTCTCGATTCGGTGATTGCGCTCGTTGATCTGAATGAAACCGGTTCGTTCGAGGAAGAGGCGGTAGCGCCCCGGTTGAACGTTTTCTATGTTGAACCGGCCGTCGGGGGCGGTCGTTGTGGTGTAGTTTCCGGCCTTGGCCTGGTCCTCAGCGATCAGTTGCAGCAGGACTTTCTTGAGAGGCTGGCTGCCCGGTTCCTTTACGATCGTGCCTGCGATGGAAGCGGCATTGGCCGGGCGGTTCGGTTCCTGCGCTCTCGTCAACGAAAGAAGGCTGAGAAGACAAAAGACAAAGCTGAGAGAGCGTTTCATAGCTCCGATCATCAGCCGTTGGGGCGCGGCTTGTAGGTCTTTCCGAAACTCAATTCAGGAAGTACGTCCGGTACAAAGTGTCGCGTTGCGCGGGCCGGAACCCCGCATCCCGTATGATGCGCCGCAACTCTTCTTCCGTTGTGCAGTTGGTGACGCCCGCGGCCCGGACTACATTTTCTTCCAGCATTACGGAGCCAACGTCGTTCCCGCCGAAGCGCAAGCCCATCTGGCAAACCTTCAATCCCTGCGTGACCCAACTGGATTGCACATTCAGGAAGTTCGAAAGGTACAGGCGCGAGATCGCCAGGACTTTGAGGTACTCGACCGCCGTGGCCTCATCCCATCGGCGTCCGCCGAGCGCGGTGTTGGCCGGTTGGAAGCTCCACGGGATGAAAGCCGTAAACCCGCCTGTTTCTTCCTGCAACCGGTAGACGGCCTCCAGGTGATTCACTCGGTGCTCGAACGACTCACCCACGCCAAACATCATGGTGGCCGTGGTGCGCATGCCGAGCTGGTGGGCGGTTCGATGAACCAGCAGCCAGTCGTCAGTCAGGCACTTCAGGCGAGCGATTTTGTGGCGCACTTCGTCGTCCAGAATCTCCGCTCCGCCGCCCGGGATCGAATCGAGCCCGGCGTCGCGCAACCGGGCAATCGTGTCGCGCACGTTCAGCTCGCTGTATTCCGCGATTGCCAGGACTTCCGAAGCGGAGTAACAATGCAGATGAATCTTCGGGAAACGTTGCTTGATGCCCCGCAGCATCCGCTCGTGCCAGTCAATCTTGAGATCGGGATGCAGGCCGCCCTGCATCAACACGCCGGTGCCACCGAGTTCCACGGTCTCGCGGATCTTTTCGTAGATCGTGTCGAAATCGAGGATGTAGCCCTCCTTCGACGCGGGCCCCTTCAGCGGCCGATAGAACGCGCAGAAGGTGCAATATTCGGTGCAGAAGTTCGTGTAATTAATATTGCGGTCAATGATGTAGGTAACGGTGCCTTCGGGATGGATCTTGCGACGCACCGCATCGGCCTCCATGCCGATTCCGATCAGGTCGTCGGACTGGAACAAGTCGAGGGCTTGCTGTTTGGTCAGGGTCATGGCCAGATCACGGGGAGATCACAAGGCTGAGTGACATTCTAGCGGAACGAGCGGCTGGCTCCAACTTGGCAGGGTTCTCGGTAACGGCTTTTCTGCCCGCCCGAAGCCTGTGAAACGAACGAAATTCATGAAAATCCGACCAGACCAGCGCGAACCCTGGAACCAACCCCGCTTGTGAACCGTATCTGGCTCTACGTACAATTCTGCCGTTAGTGGAGGTGGTCGATGAAACGACTGGCCCTTTGTGCTGTTGCACTATTCCTTCTGCTTGCCCCGAGCGCATTTGCCCAAGCGCAGACCTCTTTGATTCCGCGCAGCGTGCTCTTCGGAAATCCTGAGCGCACATCCCCGCAGATTTCCCCTGACGGCGCGATGCTGGCCTACCTCGCTCCGGATCAGGGCGTCCTGAACATCTGGGTGCGCACCCTGGGCAAGACGGACGATCGCGCAGTCACCAACGACCGCAAGCGCGGAATCCGCAACCTGTTCTGGCAGTTTGACTCGAAGAACATTCTGTATGCCCAGGACCAGAACGGCGACGAGAACTGGCGTGTCTATCAAACCAATGTTGCGACCAAACAGACGCGTGACCTCACGCCTTACGAAAAAGTACGCGCCGATATCGTCGGGGGCGAGGCTGCATACCCTGATTCTGTACTGATCCAGCTCAACAAGCGCGATCCAAAAGTCTTTGACATTTATCGGGTCAACTTGAAGACCGGTGAACTGACGCTCGACACCGAGAATCCGGGCGACGTTACCGGTTGGCAGCCCGATCACGATCTCCAGATACGAGCCGCGCAGGTGACCACGGACGATGGCGGCACCGTGATCCGGGTGCGTGACGGCGCAAAATCCCCGTGGCGCGAATTGATGAAGTGGGGCCCGGAAGAAACTCTGGGAAACATCTCCGGTTTCTCTCCGGACAACAAAGCGTTGTGGGTTCTTACCTCGCTGGATGCCAATGCGGCCCGCCTGCTCTCGGTTGATATTGCCACGGGAAAGCGCACCGTGGTCGCCGAGGATCCGCAGTTTGACGTCTCTTTTGTGGTTACACACCCCAAGACCAACAAACTCCAGGCCGTGGTTTTCCTGCGCGAGCGGCGCGACTTCCAGATTCTCGACAAGGACCTGCAGCCGGATTTTGACGCGCTCCGAAAAGTCCGCGAGGCCGATATCAGCGACATCAGCCGCGATCTGGCCGACGATAAGTGGATTGTCGCCTTCGAAGGCGACGATTCTCCCATCTATTACTATCTCTACGATCGCGCCAGCAAAAAGGCCACCATGCTGTTCAGCAATCGTTCCGACCTGGAGAAATACAAACTCGCCAAGGTCAAGCCCATCGAATACAAGGCCCGCGACGGCATGACCATCTACGGATACCTCACCACTCCGGCCGGGGCCGATCCCAAGAACCTGTCCATGGTGGTCTTTCCCCACGGCGGTCCCTGGGGGCGTGATCTATGGGGATACGATCCCTACGCGCAGTGGCTGGCCAATCGTGGCTATGCCGTCCTGCAACCGAACTTCCGCGCGTCCACCGGATACGGGAAACAGTACTTGAATGCTGGTGATCGTCAGTGGGCGGGAACGATGCACACCGATCTGCTCGATGCCAAGGACTGGGCCGTGAAGCAGGGCGTTGCCGATCCGGCAAAAGTCTGCATCATGGGCGGCAGCTACGGCGGATATGCAACCCTCGCCGGAGTCGCGTTCGCTCCCGACGCGTTTGCTTGCGGCGTGGACATCGTGGGGCCGTCGAACCTGAACACTCTACTGAAAACGATCCCGCCGTATTGGTCCACCATGCTGGCGGTGTTTCATAAGCGCATGGGCGAAGACGAAGCATTCCTGAAAACGCAGTCGCCACTTTTCAAGGCGGATCAAATTAAAGTGCCCTTGCTGATCGGACAAGGCGCGAACGATCCGCGGGTGAACAAAGCGGAAAGCGACCAGATCGTGGCCGCGATGCGCAAGAACAACAAGCCGGTCGTGTATTTCGTGTTTCCCGACGAAGGACATGGCTTCGCGCGTCCCGAGAACCGTATGGCCTTTAATGCTGCTTCGGAAGAATTTCTGGCGAAGTATCTGGGCGGAAGATTTGAGCCTCCGACGGATGCGGAGAAGAAGCTGCTCGACAGCGTAAGACAGTAAGAGACGCATGGTCCAACGAGCCGCCGGACCGTCAGGCGGCACGCACTTTCGGTTGAGGGCGGCGCGCTGCGCGTTGCCCTTTTTTCACCTGGAAGTACTTCACCAGCCCCACCACGCCACCCAGCACCGCCAAAACGATCACAATCGCGAGCACTGGCTTGTAATACTGAGCAAAAAAACGCACGATGTGCCGCCCGTAGTGGGCTCCGAGAAATGCGAACACCGTGAATCGCACACCGCGGCCCAGCGTCAGGGCCGCTAAGAATTTTTTCCGCGGGTACTGCATCGCTCCCGCGGCCACCAGGAACGGTACGATCGGAAAGGGCGGCGGCAGCAGCGCCGGGATCGCCACCGCTCCGAATCCCCAGCGCTCAAAGTTTCTGGAAACGTTCTCAGCCGTCCGCTTTGAAAACTTCCGCTCCAGCGCTTCCTTGCCGCCCTTCTGCGCCAGGTGATAGGTGACGTACCCGCCCAGAACCGCTCCCGCCGTGGCCATGATCGCGTAGTAAAACCAGATGTCCGGCCGGTGTGCCGCCAGCAGGATCGTAAGCACGTCCATGCTACCCGGCAGCGGAATGACGGAGTTGTCGGCCAGTCCGAGCAGAATCAGCCCGGGCCCACCCAGATGGATCAGCCACGTCAGCTTACTGTGCTTGGAAGCAAGGAGGACGACGGCGATACTGCGCATCCTTATTAGAGTCATTGTCTACGCCCGCGGATGGCAACAATTAGTCAAGAAGTGTCAATGCCCGGCGTGCACAACGGCATCAGGCTGCCGATTCCGCGCTTTCCAGAAACCGCAGTTCCGGTGCCCGGGGCAGCGCCCCAATCTCGGCCGCATGGCTGTAGAACAGCGCGAGCCCTTCCAGGCACGGCGGGTCGAGATAGTAGTGGATGTTCTCTGTGAGATACGAGCCAATGGTTGACGCCGGCAGGCTCAAACGGCGGCTCCACTCCCGAACAATCACTTGCAGATTGGTCGGGTCTAGCCCGTGGTCACGTGACACTTTGAATGCTTCGGCGATTGCGTTTGCGTTCCGTCCCGCGAGCGCCGCACGACGTATCGCCCAGAAGGCGAAAACAAATGACTTTCCCGTCCGTGCAATCCACTCTTCGACCAGGTCGAGTGTGACGTACCTTGTCCGATCTACCTGCAAGGCAGGATCGCCAATCAGTAACGCAGCATCGCAACCAGCCAGCATTGCGTCGAGCTCTGGCGGCATCGGAAGGTACTCTCTCTCGCCTCCGAGCCATTTTGCGAACAGAACTTTGGTCAATGCAACGGATGTCATCGAAGAAGTATCAAGCGCGACGGTCCGCACTTCGGCGACGGGAACTTTGCTTACTAGCAGGATGGACCGCACCTCGCGTCGCGCCGCGATCGCCACGTCCGGAACAATGACGAGGTCCGGAATGGTAGTGTAGGCGGCCGCCGGGATGATCCCAATGTCCGCCGATCCCTCCAACAGGGCTTGCGCGCAGCCGGAAGGGATGGTGTAGGAAAGTTCAAATTCTGACCTGCTCCCATGCTCAAAATCCCACAGGAGCGGTGCAGTATTCAGATAAGAGATTGCCGAGATCTTCAACCGGATCATTGCTTTGCGAATTCTAACAAAAGTGGTGTGCGCGCCATCCTTGACAGTATTTCAAAACCGGGCCTAGAGTCCGGCCTGATGCCAACCACCGCCGTTCCAACCGTAAACGCCCAATCCCAGCAGGCTTCCTGTTGGCTCGCTTTGGCCTTGACGCCGGGTCTGGGTCCGACTCGTGTCCGAAAACTGATCGAGCATTTCGGGAATCCGGAGAACGTCTTTCGCGCCAGCTTGACGGAATTGGAAGCGACCGGGATGCAGTCGGTTTCCGCGCAGTCGCTGGCAACTGGCAAGTCGCTGGAGTTAGCCCAGCAGCAGTGGGCGAAGGCTATTGAGGTGGGCGCGAAAATCATCACCCTGGGTGATCCCGAATACCCGCTGCGGCTCAAGGAAATCTACGATCCGCCGGTCGTGCTCTTTGTCCGCGGCGATGTGGAAATACTCTCCCGGCCCGGCATCGCGGTGGTGGGCACGCGCCATCCGACGCCGTACGGCACCGGCATGGCAGAACGCCTCTCCACGGACCTGGTCGTGCACGGGCTGGTCATCATCAGCGGGATGGCGCGCGGCGTGGATTCGGCCGCCCATCGCGGTACCCTCGCCGCCAGGGGAAAGACAGTGGCCGTTTTCGGCACCGGCATTGACGTGATGTATCCCAAGGAGAATACGCGCCTCGCCGAACAGATTCTGGCCTTGGGCGGAGCGTTGATCTCGGAGTTTCCGATCGGTACGTTTGCGGCGCCGCAAAATTTTCCTATCCGCAACCGCATCATCAGCGGGATGTCCGTCGGAGTGCTGGTGGTGGAAGCGGCGGAATACAGTGGAACGCGCATCACGGCACGCTGCGCCCTCGAGCAGAATCGCGATGTGTATGCCGTGCCGGGTAACGTCACCAACAAAGGCTCCTGGGGCCCCAATACCCTGATCAAGCAGGGCGCGAAACTGGTGGCGACCTGGGAAGACGTTTGGGAAGACCTGCCCGCCGATGTCCAAGCGGCACTGACTCCGGCGGCCAATGAATCGTCCGAGTCTCAGACCGCATCTCTATTCCCTGACGAAACCATTTCTCCCCACGAACGGAGGATTCTGTCCATGCTCAAGCCCGACGAGTCCACCCACATCGATGAACTGGTCGAACGCCTGGAGCCGGAGCTGTCCTCCTCCGAAATCTTCGCCGCGTTGTTCGAGCTGGAACTGAACGGCAAGGTGAAGCAGTTGCCGGGGAAGAATTTTGTGAAAAGCTTTTAGCTCCTAGCTACTAGCTGCTGGCAATCAAATACACGGAGGGAGAAGACGCATGAAAGATTTCAAAGAGTTGAAAGTTTGGTCGAAAGCGCACGAACTGACCGTGCTCGTCTACGGTCTCACGCGGTCTTTCCCTAGGGATGAAATCTACGGCTTGACCTCTCAGGTCCGACGCTCGGCTGCGTCGGTCGGCGCAAATATTGCGGAAGGATGTGGAAGACATTCCGATGGAGAGTTGACTCGTTTCTTGCAGATCGCCCGCGGCTCCGCCAGTGAGACCGAGTACCATCTTCTTCTCGCAAAGGATCTTGGATTCCTGTCCGAGGACGACTTCCGGAAAGCAGACCAGAAACTGATTTATGTGCAAAGAATGTTGACCGCGCTCGTGCAGAGGGTCCAACCTGTGAAGCGGGCAATCTAGACTAGTTCGCGCAAAAAGGCTTTTGCTTGCTAGTAGCTAGAAGCTAGTAGCTAGTAGCTAACGCCCCGCGCAGTTGTTGGCTTTCGTACATTCGTGCTAGCTTCAATTCCAATACCGCCCAACTGAGGAAACCATTGTCCAAAGGTCTCGTCATTGTCGAATCGCCGGCCAAGGCGAAAACTATCCAGAAATATCTGGGGAAGGGTTTCACGGTCGATGCTTCCTACGGCCACGTGAAAGACCTGCCCAAGAGCAGTCTCGGGGTCGACGTGGAAAACGACTTCGAGACCGAATACGTCGTTATCCCCGGCAAAGAAAAGGTTCTGGCCAAACTGAAGAAGCTGGCGCTCTCGGCCGACACCATCTACCTTGCGCCTGACCCGGATCGTGAAGGGGAAGCCATCGCCGCGCATCTGGCCGACGAACTCGGCAGCAACGGGTCGAGCAAGAAAAAGAAGACTAAGAAAGACATAGCCGCAGACGCCGTGCGTATCCGTCGCGTCACCTTCAATGAAATAACCCAGCGCGCGGTGAAAGAAGCTTTCGAGCATCCACGCGATATTGATCGCAACCTGGTCGACGCGCAGCAGGCCCGCCGTGTGCTCGATCGCCTGGTGGGATACCAGGTCTCTCCTCTGCTGTGGGACAAGGTGCGGCGCGGCATCTCCGCCGGCCGCGTTCAGACGGTGGCGTTGCGGCTGATCGTCGAACGGGAACGCGAAATCAAGGCGTTCATCAAGAAAGAGTACTGGACGATTGACGCACATCTCGCCGGCCCCAAGCCGCCGGCCTTCGATGCCCGCTTCCTGGGCAAAGGCGAGGAAAAGATCGAGATCCTGAACGGCGAGGAAGCGGAGAAGATCCGCCTCGCACTCGAAACGGCCGATTGGGTGGTCCGTTCAGTCGACAAGAAAGAGCGCCGCCGCAATGCCGCGCCCCCATTTACGACCAGCAAACTGCAGCAGGATTCCTCGCGCAAGCTGCGCTTCAGCGTGAAGCGCACCATGATGATCGCCCAGCGCCTGTATGAAGGAATCGAACTGGGCGAAGAAGGCCTCGTCGGTCTCATCACCTACATGCGAACCGACTCGACCCGCGTTTCACCCGACGCCATCACCGAAGTCCGCGACTACATCACCAGCGAGTACGGCGCCAACTACCGGCCCGAGTCTCCCAATACGTATAAGGACAAGAAGGCAGCCCAGGCCGCGCACGAAGCCATCCGCCCGACCTCGGCGATGCGCCATCCCGACCAGGTCAAACAATACCTGCAGGAAGACGAATTCAAGGTCTACAAGCTGATCTGGCAGCGCTTCGTGGCTTCCCAGATGAACCCGGCAGTGTTTGATCAGACCACAGTCGACATCGACGCCAAGTCCGGCAGCGATGCCTTCTGGTTCCGCGTGACCGGATCGGTAATGAAGTTCGACGGCTTCCTCAAAGTCTATGAAGAGTCCAAGGAAGGCAAGGACGAGGAAGACGAGGAACTGAAGCACAAGCTGCCGCCGCTCGAAGCCGGCCAGAAGCTCACCATGAAGTCTCTGCTCCCCGAGCAGCACTTCACCGAGCCGCCTCCGCGCTTCAACGAAGCATCGCTGGTCAAGGAACTGGAAGAACGCGGCATCGGCCGCCCGTCCACCTATGCCACGATTCTGAGCACGATCCTGGAGCGCCAGTACGTCACCAAGACGGGCGGGAAATTCATGCCGACCGAGATCGGTTTGGTCGTGACCGATCTGCTGGTCGAGAATTTTAAGGACATCTTCGACCCGCAATACACCGCGCGCCTGGAAGAAGAGCTGGACGAGATTGAAGAAGGCAAGGAAAAGTGGACCGACACGCTTGCCGAGTTTTACAAGAAGTTCGCCAAGGATCTCAAATACGCCGAAAAGCACATGGAAAACATCAAGCGTATGGAGAAGCCGACGGACGAAAAGTGCGAGCGCTGCGGCTCACCGCTGGTCATCAAATGGGGCAAGCACGGTTCCTTCTACGCCTGCAGCACCTACGACAAGGAGAATCCGGAAAGCTGCACCTTTACGAAAGAAAACCCCATCAACCTGCCCGACCTCGATTCGGCCGACATGCAGGAGACCACGCAGGAGGAATACTGCGAGAACTGCGGCCGGGTTATGGTGCTCAAGCGCGGCCGTTTCGGACAGTTCATGGCTTGCACCGGATACCCCGACTGCAAGACTACGCGCCGGCTTGATCAGGGTAAGCGGGTGCCCGATATTCCACTCGACGAGAAATGCCCCGAATGTGGCCGCAACATGATTCTTCGCCATGGACGCTATGGCGAATTCACGTCCTGCAGCGGCTATCCTGACTGCAAGTACGTGAAGCAGAATTTCGTCGGAGTGAAATGCCCGGACTGCAAAGAAGGCGATCTGGTCGAGAAGCGTGCTCGCAAGGGCAACACCTTCTACGGCTGCTCGAAGTATCCCAAGTGCAAGTTCACCTCCGCCGCCAAGCCGATTCCAGAAAAATGCACCAGTTGTGGCAGCGAGTACCTGGTGGAGCGCTACCGCAAAGACGGATCGGTAATCGCATGTCCGAACAAAGAGTGCGATTACGAGCGCCCGGCGCCGGAAACTGAAAAGGCCGGCTGAAGACTGTTATTGAAAAACTAATCACTCTGCTCCACGAGACACGAGGCGAATTATGGCAAAGAAAGCCACTGCGCACGATGCCCAGGTAGTCATGCAACTCTACGATCTCCGCCGCGAGCCCGAGATGCGCAAGGCCCGCGCCTGGTACACCGCCGAATTCTGGCCGGCGAACGCCGACGAATTCCTGAAGGTTGCCAACGCTTTCCCCGGCCAGCAAAACGCCTGGATGCGACAGGTCGGCGGCTATTGGGATATGGCCGCTTCGCTGGTCTTGCACGGCGCCGTCAACGAAGAACTCTTCCTCCAGCCCGGAATCAGCGGTGAAATGTTTTTCATCTTCGCCAAGTTCTATCCCTTCCTGAAAGAGATCCGCCAGAAGATGAACAATCCCGACGCCTACGCGAACGTCGAGAAGGTCGCTACCGGGTCCAAACTCGCCCGCAAACGCCTCGAACGCTTCCTCAAGAATATTGAGGCGCGCCGCAAGACCATGGCCAAGTCCGCCAAGGGTAAATGATCAACCGGGCGGATTCCCCGAAACGCTTCATACCGTTCCGGAATCCGCCTGTACATGTCCTCGCTGCCGCAATTCTGCTCTGCCGTTCTGCTATCCTAGATGGTTGTGCGGATGCTCTGGTGGTTTCTGATCCTTGGAGCCAGTGCTGCGGTGGTCGTGTCGGTGGCGGTGTTGCTGTATGCGCAGGTGCGGCGGCAGATGAAGAAAACCGTTGCCGGCCACAAGCCCCAGCCCGACGACCTCGTCGAGCCTTCGTCTCCGCCCGAGGTTTAAGCACCACATAGAAAGGACGCAATCATGGCAAGAGCAGCAACAGCAACTCTCGAAGCACACAGCCGGTCGCAGGAGTGGGCCAAGCAAGCCGCCATCGTGGTCGGCGCCAGCCTGTTCGTGGCATTGTGCGCGCAACCGTCCGTCCGTTTGCCGTTTACCCCAGTGCCGCTGACGCTGCAGAACTTCGCTGTGCTGCTGGTCGGATTGACGCTGGGTTGGCGTCGAGGTTTCGCTGCATTGCTTTTGTACCTTGCGGAAGGCGCGTCCGGCTTGCCGGTTTTTGCTCCCGGAGGATTGGGCGGCGCGGCGCAGTTGTTTGGCCCCACCGGCGGATACCTGATGGCTTATCCTTTCGTGGCCGCGCTCGCCGGATGGATCTATGAGCGAGGCTCCCGGAGCTTTATCCGCGCAGCCGTGGCGGGTCTGGCCGCCGAGATTGTTCTTTTCGCCTCTGGACTGACCTGGCTGGCCCTTTACACGCATTCCGTGTCGTTAGCGCTCAAGTTCGGTCTCTACTGGCTCGTGTTCGCGGAAGTAATCAAGATCCTGATGGCCGCCGCGGCAGGGGATCGCGGCCGCAAATGGCTATCGCCGAAAGCCTGAGCATGATCCTGTAGTAGAGACGCAGCTTGCTGCGTCTCGGCAGCGAAGCCGCGGCAAGCCGCGTCTCTACATCTGAGTATTGATTTCCCGGCCTAAGTGGCAACCAGGTCGTCTAGCATTGAGAAAGCCAAGAGCTAAAAGCTAACAGCCAAGAGCTAACAGCCAAAAGCCGAATCTATGTCTTCCGTCTCCACTCCCGTCCGCGAAATCGCCGTGGCCCACAGCCCCGACTCCGATGACGCCTTCATGTTCTATGGCTTGGCCACGAATAAAGTCCGTGTCCCCGGCCTGCGCTTTACCCACACGCTCTGCGACATCGAAACCCTGAACCAGAAAGCGCAGGAAGGCGTCTACGACGTCACCGCCATCTCCTTCCACGCATATCCCTACATCCAGGACAAGTACGCGCTCATGCCCTGCGGCGGGAGCGTCGGCGACGGCTACGGCCCCATGATCGTCTCGCCGCGCCCCTTCTCCCAGACCGAAATCAAGAAGGTCAAGATCGCCATCCCCGGCAAACTGACGACGGCCTATCTAGCCCTGAAGCTTTTTGCTCCGGGCATTGAAACCGAAGTCGTGCCCTTCGACCAGATCATCCCGCAAGTTCTCGAAGGCAAGTACGAAGCCGGACTCATCATCCACGAAGGCCAGCTCACCTACGGCAAGGTTGGACTGCAGCGCGTGGTGGACCTGGGAAAGTGGTGGCAGAAAGTTACCGGACTGCCGCTGCCGCTGGGCGGTAATGCAATCCGCCGCGCCCTCGGTCCCGAAATGATGGCCAGCGTGAACCAGGCCCTGCGCGACAGCATCCAGTACGCAATCGACCACCGCGAAGAAGCGCTCGCCTACGCGATGCAGTTCGCCCGCGATCTCGACACGCAGCTCGCCGACAAATTCGTCGGCATGTACGTCAACGAACGCACCCTCGACTACGGAGAAGACGGCCGAGAGGCCGTCCGCCGCCTGCTCGATATGGGGCATAAGGCGGGGATCATTCCGCAGACGCCGCGTGTGGAGTGGGTGTAGGAGCGCTGCGAGCGTCGGGCTTCGGGCCACTTACAATCGCAAGTTAACCTTCAAGAGTATTAAAATCAGTGGCGTGAGGTGGCGATGTCCCAAATGACACAGCAGGTCTCGAAACTCCTCGCGCAGGCTCTTGCCTTGTCGGTGGAGGAGCAAGAAGCCTTGGCAGAGTCCCTGATCTCCAGTCTCGGCGGAAAATTAGACGAGGGAATCTTGGCTGCTTGGGACGAGGAGATCAAGAAGCGTATTGCCGATCTCGACTCGGGACGAGCCAAGACCATTTCATGGGCCGAGGTTCGCGAGCGAAATCTGGCGAAACTGCCCCGTGCCCACTAGGCCCGCAGAACTTCATGAACAAGCTGCATCGGAGTACGATGCGGCGTTTGATTGGTATCTTGAACGCAGCCCTGACGCGGCCCGTAAGTTCGATGCGGAATTTGAGCGGGCCCTCGAACAGATCGCGCAGACGCCTCAGCGCTGGGCTAGCGGCCCCTACAGCACACGGCAGTTCTTGCTGAGGAGATTTCCGTTTTTCGTGATTTATCGGGAGCGGGTTCACGGTGACATTCAGGTTGTCGCAGTAGCCCACACCAGCCGGAAACCTGGCTACTGGAAAGAACGAGTCTGAATTTCACGCGATACGATCAGTAGACGCCGCGGGTGGAGTGGGTATAAGAAGAAGCTGCTAGCTATTAGCGAACAAGCTATGGGCCGCGAGCTTCGAGCAAGCAAAAGCTTTCGTCGCACGGTTTTTATGATTGTCATCCTGAGCGAAGCAGGAAGTTCACGAAGTGAACTCCCTGCGAAGTCGAAGGACCCCTACTCCCTAAAACTGAGCGAAGTCGCTGCGCGGAGTTCTCCCCGCGCCGCGGGCAGCATCGAGAGAATGCCTTTCTATGATCGGAATGTTGGAGAGAATGCAGGGATCCTTCGACTCCGTAGCCGCTTCGCGGAACGCGAAGCAGCAACTGCGCTCAGGATGACAAGGATTGAGAGCCGCTGGATATTGCGCGGAACTGAAAATCGTCTCAACGCTCTTGGGAAGGGCACGGCTTCAGCCGCGCCGTCACAATTCTCATGCGTTTGTCATTCCGAGCGGGCTTCATCTCGTGGGGGACCCCCGGCAGGCGCAAAGCTTATGTGTAGCTACTTATCTGGAAGGATACCCAATCTCCAGAAGCTCCGACTTTAAAGCCTCAAGAGATGTTTCCGGATTCAATTTCTTGACGACATCCTCCGTGATGGGCTCGTGGTTGTATATCCCTGTCACCATTTCGAGCGGAAGATCCTTCTCAAAGTAGTCCTGGGCAAATTGTGTATACAGTTTTGGGTCGCCACTAAAAAGCGATAGCTGCTCTTCAGAGCCGTCGCTCTCCTCGTCGTCATCTGGATACTCGATCTTGCCTATGTTCCACGAAACGTCGGCGTGCTGACGCCAGATGCAGAAGGTAGTGTCCGGCATGTCGAAAGCGGGTTCTTTTAGGAACTGCTCGAATACTGCTGGAACCTCATCGAAGAGCCGAGGCCAAAGCGACTGATCGTCACGAGCCCATGGACTCATGAAGCTCTCATGATCGAAGCCCTTGATGATAGCCCCGACGGTGGTGAATAAAATGTAGAGTTCATCGCCTGAGCCATTCTTCCTGGACGCCATCATTTCGTTGGTATCCCATTTCGAATTGAACGAGTAATACCGATATTGCCAGTCGGGACTCAAAATCGCGTCGAGAACCGCAAGCGATTGAGCTCTCCGCTGCAATGCGTTCACGTCTGGGAGCGTCGATAATATGGCTCTCATGACCATGCAAGATTGCACTAGCCTAGCACTCACTAATCAAGTCGTCTGCTAGCAGCCAGCAGCCAGCAGCTAGAAGCTAGTAGCTGCCCCTACTTCACCCTCTCTGGAAATGCAAACACCGGATCCACATCCACCGGCACTTCCGACGCCATCTTCAGCGATACCTTCAACGACTCGGGCAGCTGCCCGTATTTCTTGAACCAGTTATCTGCACGCTCACGATCTCCGGTAGCTTCGATTTCGAGCAGCTCTTTCGCCAGGTCGGCCACCGCCGCGGGCATTTTCTCGAAGTCAACCGCGTAGCGCCCGGTTGCATTTCGTTTGATCGCGCCGCGCTCCGACAGATAGTTGAACTCCATCATCTCCGCTTGCCCGTGCGCCTCGGCCGTTCCGAAGCGAACAGTGCGAAACATCCCGCCCACGTATGACGTGTAATATTCCTGAAGTTTTTCCTTCGGCACCGCGCCGTTGTCGATCAGCCACTTCAGTCCGAACATCCCGACCACATCCGCCTTGGCTTCTTCTAGCCCGCTGAATCGCGGGCCAATCGCCTCGCGGATACTGACCTTGCCCGCCGCCGTCCGAGCAAATGCCGGGCCCAGCCCGTGGCAGATCTCGTGCATGATCGTGGCCTGCAAATATCCGTCGCCGGTGACTTTCGCCGCCTGCGCCGGGTCCATCAGTTTGCGTGCCACCGGCAGGATCACGTAGTTCACGCGAGCATCCATGAAGTTCTTGAAGAAAAGTTTCTTGCTGCCCTTCTGCTCGTGTACCCGCGGATCGTTCGGCAGATTGTCGGCCACCGCCTGGTATCCATGCGTCAGGTCGCCCGCGCGGAACGGCGTGTCCATCACTTCCATCGGCGTCTCCAGCCCGCGCTTTGAAGGCCGGTCTTCCGCCGCCAGCGGCAGCGCGTCCTGAATGTCGGGAACATACTTCTGGAAGAGTTCCAGCTTCTTGCTCTCCCGCTCATTCCGTATCATGACCGCCGCCCCGTACGACCCCTTCACGCCAAGAAGCCCGTCCATGTAGGTTTCGTAGGGCGCAAAGATGATGTCGAACTTCGGATTTTTCAAATCCAGCCACCCCAGGTCGCTGGGAAAGTAGTCGTCGCTCAGCAGAGCATCGGCCCGCAACTCCAGAAATTTCGCAAACGCGGGATCGTCGCTGAGTTTTGCGGCCTCGCGCAACGCGTTCGCCGCCGGCTCCAGGAACGACCGATAAAAAATGTGAAAGGGAACTACTTCCAACTTCCCGTCTTTGGATCGCACAACGGTGAACTGGTCATAGATCGCCGCCTTCTGCTCCGGATGGTCCTTGACGTACTGCTCCACCTGCTCGCGCGTCAGTCCAGCCGGATAGAAACCGCGTCCCGGCGACAGCGGGTCGGTCCCGACGAATGGCCTGTTTTCGTCAATCAGATCGAATCGAGAAGCATTGATCCTCAAATAAGTGCGCAGCTTCACGTCGCGCGGAGAGGTAGCCGAGGCCAGCGACTGGTACAGCGCGAGGCCCTCGGGATCGCTTTGCCGCCAGTAGACGCTCTCCAGATACCCGCAAGCCTCCACCAGCTTGCGAACCATCTGCTGCTCGCGAGCGGTCAGGCCCACCGCGTTAAACGGCATGCGGACCCGGCGAAACTTCGCCAGCCGTTTGTCCAGATCAGGAGCGACCTTCAGATTGGCCGTCGAACCCGCCTTGGCCGCCGAGCCAGTCATGGCGCGCTTGTTCTTCTTTTGCGCGAATCCGGAAACAGGCACAAGGAGAATGCAGAGAGAAAGAAATAGGAACCAGTAAGTTTTCATGGAATGCATTCAATTTTACCAAAGCTGGCGGGTTTCCCGGGGCGCTATGATGAATGCATGCCCGCGGAGAATGGCGCCCAGACCCTGCTCATCGACGCCGATGATACGCTCTGGGAAAACAACGTCTATTTCGAACGCGCCATCGCCGAATTCATTTCCTTCCTCGACCATCAAGAGCACACCGCAGAACAAGTGCGCGAGGTGCTCAACGACGTCGAACGCGATTGCATCGTGAAGCACGGATACGGCCTGCACAGCTTTGCGAATGCTCTGGTCGATACGTTCGAACGGCTCACGGTCGACCCCGTCACTCCCGAACTGCACGAACGCATTCACCGTTTCGCTCACCAGATCGCAGAACACCCGGTCGAAATCCTGCCCGGCATTCCCGAAACGCTAGCCTACCTGGGCCAGCGCCACCACTTGATCCTGATGACCAAAGGGAATGTTGCAGAACAATCGGGGAAGGTCGAGCGCTCCGGGCTCAAGCAATATTTCGCTGCCGTCGAAATCGTCCCGGAGAAGGACGAGTCCACCTATCGCAAGGCCGCCGTCAAGTACGCTCTGCCGGCAGCTACCACCTGGATGATCGGTAACAGCCCCAAGTCCGACATTAATCCGGCGCTAGCCGCGGGATTGCACGCTGTCTTCGTGCCGCACGGCAATACGTGGATCCTAGAGCACGAAGAGTTGGCCGCGGCACCGCCGAAGCAGCGTTTGCTGGTAGTCGAGCAGTTCGCCGACCTGCGGCGGCACTTCTAGCAAGCTATCTCAGAAATGGCTTTTGGAGAGCGCCGCGTCCCACGCTGCGGTAAAGCTTACGAACGCATGCGTTACCGTGGAAGCGCGGCCCTCCAGAGCCTGCCCTGAGCCTGTCGAAGGGGCCGCGTACGGCGTCTGTAATGAAAGGGCTTTCGCCCCGGGGGCCGACGTTCCGCTACTGCACCGTGAAATCAATCGTATTGGAGTTCTTCCCGCCGGAACGCACGTAAACCGGAACCATGCCGGCAGTCATGATATCGGCGGCGGTGATCTGGGCCGTCACCTTGTTGCCGGTCGCATACGACGAGGCTTGCGGTGCCATGTTCCAGTACACGACCGCGTCGGTACCGAAGCGGCTGCCATTTACCGTCAAGGTAAATGTGGCGCCGCCGGCAGTCGCCGTGTTGGGCGCAAGGGTCATAATCGAGGGCGCTCCCCCTCGGCCCATGTTGTTCTTGTATCCACCGCATGCAGCAGCCATCATGGCAAGCGCTACCACCAGCAAAACACCGATCCGGCTCATAGGCCCTCCGATTCTCACGTTCGCAACTGTCCGGTCAGCGTAGCAATGGAGCCGCGGAAGGTTGTCATCGCCGTGTCATTTTCTTGCACGCCGTCCAGTAAACCCGGCTGCGGAAGCGGCGAGACTGGATTGCAGAATTGGGCCCTAATAGTCACAGGCCGGGAAAACCGGAATTTCTTCCGGTCCCGGCCTGTGCTTCGTTCACCTTGAGCGTGCTGTCAGTTCGTTGGAGTTCCGGCGGCCGCGGTGGTTGAGGCTGCGGCAGTCGTCCCAGTTCCAGCGGGCGCGTTGTTGGCACCGAAACGCGTGAGCCGCGGAAAGAACGGAGTGACTTCAAAGGGCATTTTGTCGCGGGCCGAAGTGATGGCGACCGGCTGTGCCTTCACCATCTCAACCTTGTCGTCCCAGGCGTTGAGCTTCACGCGTCCGCCCAGGGGCAGGGCCGCGATCTGGTCAAGCTTGTTCCAGTCCAGCGCCGGGGCTGATGTTCCAAGTTGCGCCAGGCGGCTGACGACGCCGTTGTCGGCGATGTTGTTGCCGAGATGCGCCTGCAGCAGGGCTCCCAACTGCGGAGCACGGACCTGCAGGACCTTGATGAACAGGCCGGCGGCGTCCAGTTTCTGCGCGTAGGGCGAGTTCTTCAGCATCTCGATGGCTTTCTTGTCGGCAGCCGCTTCTTCTTCCGGAATGTGCTTGAATCCGAGGTTCTGATACGTGCCCTCGTCGGAGAAGAGCATGCGGTCATTGAAGGCGTACTGGCTGCCGAGGTTGTGGCCCAGAGTGATGTGCGCCAGTTCGTGCGAAAGCACCATCGCCAGGCTGGCCTCGTCAGGAAGGACATCGATCATGCCGCGGCTGATGACAATGGTGTTGCCGACGCTGAAGGTTTCCAGCGGCGAGGTGATCAACACGCGCGTGCGGATCGGGCGCGGCAGTTCGATATTGTTGGTGATTTCGAGGTTGTTCACGACAGTCTGAAGAACTTTATCGAGCTCGCCTTCCGGGGCAAGAAGTCCGGAACGCTCCAGGCGCTCCAGAACGTTGTCTTCTGCCTGCTGCTGCCACTCGCGCTGGGCGGCCAGCGGAGAGGCGTCCTGCGCGGACGGTGTATCGTCTTTCACGCTATCCACACGGATCTGCGTGAGTTCGTCGTTGGCCGTGCCGGTGCGCAGGTTGTATCCCCACATGCGGGTCTGGGCCTTGAAGGCAATCTTGTTCTTGGCGCCGGCGGTGAAATCGCCTTCTTCGCTGTAGATGTAGGTTGGGATCCAGTAACCCGGAATCAGGTTGAGGCGCCAGCTATCCATGTGAAAGTAGTAAGTATTGCGGGAAGGGTGCGTATAAGTGCCGTTGAGGCGGACGATGTTGAAATCCTGGTCCTCGACCCAGATGCGGCCCAGGAAGCGGCCTTTGCCGGCATCCTTCTTGGGCGTGACGTCGAACACCAGGCAACGGACGTCGCCCTGAAATTCGCGGCGCACGTAGCGGAACTCATAGTGCTGGCGATCGAAGTCGTTGCGGTCGGCGTAGACCATCCAGGAGAAGCCCAGGGGCTGATACTGGAACTTGAACATCTTGCTGACGCCGCCGAGCAGGCGTTTCTGCATGCTGTCGTCTTTGTTGTCCTTGCTGTCCTTCAGATAGTCGGAGCGGTCGATGGAGTCGCTGAGGTCCATGCGTCCGAGGAAGTAGCGGTCTTCCTTGGGAATCGGGCCGAGCTGCGGATCTTGCGCGAGGTTCTGCAGATAGGTTTCGACCACTGGCGTACGGGGGGCCAGGAACTTGATCAAGGCCTTCTCCCGCTCGACCGTGCGGTCCACCACCTGATCCATGGTGGTGGGCGGGGCTAGCGGCTGGGCGGCCGCGGGTTGGGCGGTCGAAGCCGGCTGCGAGTTCTGGGGCGCGGGCGCTGCTTGCTGGGCCACTGCGATCGTCGTCAGGACGAACAGGGCCAGGACCATCCATTTCGTAGTGCGCATGACTCTCATCTCCAAAATTTCAGTACGCAAGTTGAAACACGACGTGCACGATCGCTGTCGAATCCATTGCTTGGCCGTTTCGCAAAGCCGGCTTGAAACGCATTTTGCTGGCGGCTGCAATGGCGGCCTCATCCAGTCCATGGCCCAGACCGCGAGCCACGCGATTTACATGTAACTGCCCATTGGCGCCGAACATGACCTCCAGAAGGACCTCGCCTTCCAATTTCAGGCTGCGCGCTTCCTCGGAGTAGACGGGGTTCGGCTTGAACGTAATCTCCACTGAGGTGGTCGGTGGACCGCTATCCACGCGCTGGATGTGGGGAGTGTTCTGCGCGACTTCCTGCGCGCCAAATCCTGATACCTGGACTCCACGCCCGCTGCTGCGGCCGTCGCCTTTGCCCGGGGTGGCGATTCCATTTCCAAAATCGGCGCTGGCCACGGTTCCCTTGATTCCCTTGGCTCCGCCGGATCCGTTCCCTTGGCCGGGTCCCACTGGCATGTCGAAAGAGCCCCCGACCGAAGCGACCAGCTTGGCGCCCGGTTTGCTGTTGTCGCTGGGCTTCAATCCGTTGGGATCTCCGAAACCGCCGGTCTGCACCTTCGAGATCGGGGCATTGACGGTGGGTATGGCAGAGCTTCCCGCAAACTCGCCGGTGTGGATCAGAACGGGACGCGCCCCTCCGGCCGGTTTCAGCACGGCGGGAGCGAAGTTGTTCAGCGCG
>Ga0302286_10000637_pt1 | contig 28160 bp, 20 predicted proteins | sample III_Fen_E2_3_FD_198765 | JGI IMG/M metagenome (GOLD analysis project Ga0302286, IMG submission 198765) | Peat permafrost microbial communities from Stordalen Mire near Abisko, Sweden - III_Fen_E2_3 | ecosystem: Environmental > Terrestrial > Soil > Wetlands > Permafrost | place: Sweden: Abisko...
TAAAAAGGAAAGAATCACAAATACCTAAATGAACATTATGGCTAATACTTTAAATGCAGTCATATCTGTCAATAATTCAATACTTTTTGTTTGCAAAAGCAGTGAGCAAACAGATCAATTTAGTAACACTTTGGTAAAAGGTGGTTTTGATATTACTATGAAGTTTACTGCCAAAGCGGCTTTAGAAAGTATTGCAGAAACCCAGCCATCATTATTGATTTCAACTATCAATCTTCCTGATTTAAGCGGTTTTGATTTGTGTAGAAAAATTAAATCTAACGATACGAATAATTCGATTCCAGTTCTTTTAATTAACATAGAAAATGAAAGTGATAAACTTGCAGCAATTAAAGCTGGCGCTTCCGATATCATAGGCACGTCAATTTCTCCCGAAGCGTTTTTAGTAAAAGTGAGTTCGTTGGTAGCTTCAAACCATGTGTTATGTGAGGCGGGGATGCAGGATTTCCAATTTAAAAATATCTTTTCAAAAGCGTTTTTAATTAGCCCGGGGTGTGTAAGTATAAGTCGTGTTAGTGATGGAATGTTTGCTTTTATAAACAAGGGGTTTACCAATACTTTAGGATATACTGAAAGTAATATATTAGGTAAAACAGCTATAGAAAAAGATATTTGGTACAACTTGTCAGATAGAAATCGTTGGATTGATGAAATAACTAAAAATGAAGTTGTTATTGATTTTGAAACACAGCTTAGAACTAAAGAAGGCAATATTATTAACGCTCTTATTTCTGCTTCTCTAATTGAATTTGATGGACAGAAGCATGTATTATGCATTACATGCGATATTACTGGAAAAATTCAAGCCGAGAAAATGTTAATGGAGAAAGAGTTGCTTTTCAAAGAATCACAGCAAGTGGCTTGTATTGGATCATATCGCTTGAATCTTGATTCAATGCGTTGGACTACTTCAGAGGAGTTAGATAAGATTTTTGAGATAGACGATCATTATGATAAAAGTGTTCAGGGTTGGTTGAATCTTATTTTCGATAAAGATCGAGAAATGATGTCGGATTATTTTCTAAATGAGGTTGTTGCAAAAAAAGCAAGATTCAACAAAGAATACCGAATTCAACAATATATAAGCAAAGAAGTAAAATGGGTTCATGGTTTAGGAAAGTTGTTTTTTGATGAAGAAGGGAATATTGTTTCTATGGTTGGTACAATTCAGGATATAACTAAAAGAAGATTAGTAGAGCAGGAGAGGGAGAATTTTTTGAAGTTTTTTGAAATTTCATCGGATGTAATGTTAATATTGAATTTGTCAGGCAATTTGAAAAAAGCAAATCCTGCTACTGAACTGTTACTTGGATATGATGTAGATTCAATAATATTACAACCTTCATTGAGTTTTATTCATCCAGATGACAAACAAACCACTCAAGACAATTTCTTTCGTCAGAAAGAAACTGGACAAACAGCAAATTTTGAAAATAGATGTATTTGTAAGGATGGAACAGTAAAATGGCTCTCGTGGCTCGTTGACTTTAATGAGACAGATAATGTAATCTATGCAACGGGTCGAGACATAACTGAAAAAAAAAGGAACCAGGAGATTTTAGCAGAGTCCGAAAGGCGTTTTCGTGAATTGCTTTCAACAATGAAAATGATTTCACTTATTCTTGATTTTAATGGAAACGTAACTTTTTGCAATGACTATTTTTATAAACTTACCAATTGGGAGAGTCAGGAGGTGATTGGGTTAAATTGGTTTGATCATTTTTTATCAAAAGATATAATTGATAATGTAAGGAAAATCATTTTTGATGTTGGGAGTAAAGGTACGGTATTATCAAATCAAGAAAATAAAATTTTAGATAAGGATGGTAACGAATTACTTATTTCATGGACTAATACGTTGCTTTATGATTCCAATGGAACTGTGAATGGGATTGCAAGTCTTGGGGTTGATATTACCGAATACCGCAAGGCAGAGATATCACTTCGCAGGGCAAAGGACAGATTAAATAGAGCAGAACTGGTTGCAAAAACAGGAAATTGGGAACTTGACATTAATACCTTAAAAGTGAAAGTTTCGCGTGGTGCAGCGATGTTGTATGGTCTAAGCAAGAAAAATTTGGATTACAAAGAAATTAATGAAATTCCACTAGAAGAATATCGTCCGAAATTGGATGTGGCTTTGAAAAATCTAATAGGTAAAAATGAACCATATGAAGTGGAATTTAAAATTAGGGCTACAGATACTGGTGAAATTAAAGATATTCATTCAACTGCAAGTTTTGATAAGGAGAAAGAAATACTATTTGGTGTAATACAGGATGTTACTGCTAAAAATAAAATGGATGAAGCACTCCGTCAAAGTGAGGAAACTTACCGTTTGATGTTCGAGAATAATCCACAACCGATGCTTATTTATGACTTTGATACACTTGAGATTTTAGAAGTTAACAAGCAGGCAATCCTTCATTATGGATATTCACGAGATGAATTCTTATCATTAACGGTCATTAATATTAGTCCATCTGAGGACATCCCTAAGGTTGATGAGTATATTCAAAAACTTAGACTAGGTGGTGTTCCAGAGCATAGTGTTTGGAGACATGTCAAAAAGAATCAAGAAATTGCTTTCGTCGAATTTACATCTGTCACGGTAAATTGGAATGGTCACTCTGCTAGACATGTTTTAATAAATGATATAACTGAAAAAGAACTTGCTCAGAGAAAATTGCAAGAAAAAATGGATGAGCTTATTCGCTTTCACAATTTGACTGTTGATAGGGAGTTGACCATGATTGAATTAAAAAAGGAGGTAAATGATTTGCTTGAAAAAAGTGGTCATAAACCGAAATATAAAATTGTAAATTAATAAATTAAGGACATTGTTTTTAGATATTAAAACTTGTCTAATTCAATTTTAATATGAGTGCAACTACAGAATCGTTAATTGAATTGATTATAAAAAAGACAAATGTAGATTTGTCGAAGTATGATTCAATTTTTTTTAATAATTCCATTAGAAAAAATATTTCTCATGCGGGTTGTAAGTCGTTATCGGAATATCAACTTTTACTTGAGTAATCTACGTATGAAATTGAAAGTTTTCTGGATTAATTACAAATAAACTATAGTGAGTTTTTTAGAAATTCGCTAACATATTCGGTGTTAGAGAAGATAATATTTCCCAGGTTATTTCATGAAAAAGAAGGGTCTAATCAACGGGAAATAAGAATTTGGTCAGCAGCCTGTGTAACAGGACAGGAAGCATATAGTTTGGCTATAATTTTGACAGAGCAAAATAATAGTCAAGTAACGTTTCGAATTTTTGCCACTGACCAATCTGACAAACAAATAGAAATAGCTGAGATAGGAATATATTCTATTTCAGCACTGAATTTGGTAACATTAAAGAGGCTTGATAACTGGTTTTTATTCAATGGGAAAAATTATGCTGTAAGAGATAAAATAAAGGCAAATATAGAGTTTTCAACCTTCGTTCTGCTTAATGATGTTCATATGTGTCCGCCTTCCAGCATTTTCGGTGATTTTGATATCGTTTTTTGTGCAAACTTTTTTTTTATTACAAACCGGAATTTAGAAATTAAATTGTAAGAAAAATTAGTAAAACATTGTCGAGTAAAGGATAAATTATCACAAGTGAAGCGGAAAAAGAATTGTTTTTGCAACATCATTTTGAAGAAATATATCCTGGTTCTGGAATTTTAAAAAAAAATAATAGTGGACATAAAAATATATGAAGAAGTATAGTATTCGAAATTTTAAAATTAAAACTCAGTTATTCGTTAGTCTAGGACTGATGTTTCTTTTTGTAATAATTCTTGGAGTTGTTAAGAAGACTGAAAATGTTGTTGCTGTGAAACCAAAAAATAACAAAATCAACGGAAAGCCGACTATTCTAATTGTAGAGGATAATCCAGATAATATGATAAGTATTAAAGCTATAATTGACAGAAAATTTGACGTGATTGAGGCAATAGATAGAAATGAAGCTGTAGAAATAACAAAAAAACATACACCTCATTTAGTGTTAATGGATATAGTACTTCCCGAAATGGATGGAATTCAGGCATTCAAAGAAATAAGGAAGAATGCAGATTTGGTGCATATTCCTGTTATTGCATTAACCGCAAGTGCAATGACAACCGATCGCGAAACCATTTTGGCACATGGTTTTGATGCTTATATACCTAAGCCAATTCAAGAAGAAGAGTTTTTTAGCACAATTGATAGTGTACTGTATGGAAAATAAAATAATTAAAATACTTGCAATAGATGATAATCTGGATAATCTGATTACAATTCAGGCATTGATATCAGACACTCTACCGCTTTCTCAGGTTATTATCGCTTTAAGTGGTAAAGAAGGTCTTGCATTGGCAGCTGTTGAGGATCCTGATGTAATATTGTTAGATATTGTAATGCCTGAAATGGATGGATATGAAGTCTGTAGGTGTTTAAAAGAAAACAAGAATTTGGTTGATATTCCGGTTGTTTTTTTGACAGCCTTAAAGGGGGATAAGGCAAGTAAGATTAAGGGGCTTGAATGTGGAGCAGAAGCTTTTCTTGCCAAACCAATTGACGAAGGCGAACTTTTGTCGCAGATTCGCGCAATGGTTAAGATAAAAGTGACAAATAATAACAAAAAAGATAAAACCAAACAACTTGCTCGTCTGGTTTTAGAACGCACTAAAGAGCTGAATGAAACACATCTAGCAACGTTGAACTTACTAGAAGATTTAAGAACTGAGAACGAAGCTAGACGTAAAACCGCGGAAGCACTGAAAGCCAGTGAGGCATTGTATCGTTCAATACTTGATGCATCACCCGATGCTATTGTGCTTTCTGATTTGCTAGGAAGAATTCAGATGGTTTCTCCAAATGGGTTGAAATTAATGGGCTTTGAAAAGGAATCGTTTGTTGTTGGAAAGTATTTAGGCGAGTTTTTAGCGAAAGATGATGTTGAGCGAGCAATGAGGAATATCGAAAGTATGCTTTTTGGTGTGTTTAATGGACCTGAAGAATATCAGTTGGTCGATAATAATAATCAACTTATATCGGTTGAAATCAATGCTCAATTTGTAATGGATGAGAATGGTGAACCTAATCGGTTAGTTTTTGCCATTAGAAATATTACTGAACGGAAAAAGGCTGAACAAGCGCTAATAGAAAGTGAGGAAAAGTACAGATTCATGACCGAAAATATTAGCGATGTTATCTGGCATATGGATTCACATTTTTGTTTTGATTATATTAGCCCAGCTATAGAACGGATGCAAGGCTATAAACCTGAAGAACTCATAGGTAGATCCCTTTTTAGCCTTTTAAATTCAGACGGGATTAAACAAATTGAGGATAAGGCTGCAATTGTTAGGGATAAGCTCAAGGAAAACAATTTGAACCCTGAATTGAAATTGGAATGTGAATCGATTTGTAAGGATGGAAGTTGGATTTGGATTGAAGTTAACGTTACGATACAGTTGAATCAGGATAGAAAAACTGTTGGATTTCACGGAATTGTACGGGATATTACAGCAAGAAAGAAATTTGAAGATGCATTGCGCGAAAGCGAAAGTCGATACAATACATTTATCAACAACAATGTCGATATGATTTTTGTTAAGGATAGCCGATTTAGATATCTGGTTGCCAATAATGCAATGGCTAAGTTATACGATAAATCACCTGCTGAAATGCTAAACAAAACAGATCATGAATTAGCCGATAATTTGCTCAATTATCCTTGTAGTTCATCCGATCAAAAAGTTTTGGAGAAAAATACCACCATTGTTATCGAAGAAAAATTAGGTGACAGGGTATTTGAAACTACTAAATTCCCGATGAAATTGGGGAATAACACCAATGGAATAGGAGGAATTCTTCATGATATTACGGAGCGAAAATTGGCAGAAGCCAAGTTAAATTACGTGACACGTCTCTATGCGTTGTTGAGTCATGTAAATCAGGCAATTATTCAAATAAAAAATATTGATGAATTATTTGATACAATTTGTAAAATGACTGTCGAGTACGGACAGTTTAGAATGTGTTGGATTGGAATATATGATGAAAATGAACAGTGTATTGAACCTAAGACATTTGCGGGATATAATGAAGGTTATTTAGATAATCTAAAAATTTGTCCTTATGATAAATTAACGGGCTATGGGCCTACAGGTACGGCTTTTCGTGAACAAAGAATTGTTTTTTGTAATGATATAGAAAATGATTTGATTATGCTGCCATGGAAAGATAAAGCGCTAAAAAGAGAATATAGATCATTATTTTCAACTCCAATATTTAGAAATAAAAAGCCGTATGGCACTTTGACGTTTTATGCTAAGGAAGTTGATTTTTTTAATGAAGATGAAAGAAAACTTTTACAAGAAGTTAGTCGGAATATTTCTTTTGCAATTGAAGCCATCGATGCAGAATCTGAAAAAAAATCATCGCTAAGAGCATTGGAGAATAGCCGTCATGAATTAAAAATAATTTACGACAACGCACCAGTAATGATGTGTGTTGTTAACGAAGAAAGAGAGATTCAATTTGCAAACAAAGCGTTTAAAGAGTTGACCGGATTCTCAGAAGCACTAGAGAAAAATGGAGTTTTGGGAGGAGTGGTAGGATGTATTCATTCATACGAATCGGAAGATGGATGTGGCTATGGGCCAAACTGTTCAAATTGTACATTGCGCAGAGCAATTGAAGTAACTTTCCTAACAGGAATTGGAATAAGTAATATTGAATATCATACAATTATTCAAAAAAAGGAAGAAATATATTTGCTTGGTTCCACCGCTTCAATTGACACAAATGATTCGAAGAGTATCTTGCTTTGTCTTCATAACATTACCAACAGAAAAATGGTGGAAGAAGCTTTGCAAAAGAGCGAAGTTTTATTAAGAACCTTTATAGACAATTCTCCCTTTGAAATTTGGGCGAGAGACAATGAAAGTATTGGTATTCTCGAGAATAAAATGTTTGTTAATAATTCTGGTTCAATAATTGGAATCAAGCCAAATTCCGACAATAGATTAGATTCAAATACCGTAAATAGATGGGAACAGGTTAATGGTCGGGTTTTCGCTGGCGAAATTGTGGATGAAGAGTTTGAGTTTGAGGTGAAAGGTGAATATAAAAACTATCAACAGATTGTATTTCCAATTAAAACTCCAACTCAAACCATTGGAATTGCCGGTTTTAATATTGATATTACAGAACGTAAATTGTCAGAGAAAGCTCTTAGTGAATCGCGTGAGCAATTGAAGAAGTTTGCAGCCCATTTGCAAAATGTAAGGGAAGAAGAACGGACTCTGCTTGCTCGGGATATACACGACGATTTGGGGCAAATCTTAATTGCTATGAAAATTGATTTGGGTTTGCTAAAACAGGGTTTGGTTAAGAATTTGGATGGTGAAATTCTCGAAGATTCTATGCAAAAGTTCAATGATTTACAGGGCCTTGTTGATAATACGTTGAAATCTACAAGACGAATTATGACTGATTTACGACCTGAGGTTCTTGATTTACTTGGACTGATTGAAACTATAAAACAGCATATTAAAGGCTTTGCTGAGAGAAATAAAATAGAATGTAAATTGATTAATCATACTAACAATTTGGAGTTGAACTCTCAACATTCAGTAGCTCTGTTCCGCATTGTCCAGGAAGCATTAAATAATATAGCAAAGCATGCCAGAGCTACTAAAGTAGAGGTAAGACTAACAGAGACTAAAGATAAATTTACTCTTGAAATTAAAGACAATGGTATTGGTTTTGACACCAACGATAAAAGAAAAATAGATTCTTACGGGCTGCTTGGCATGAAGGAGAGAGTATTTCTTTTAGGAGGTAAATTAAAAATCACATCTCAAAAAGATAAAGGAACAACAATAAAAGTGGAAATTTGAAACATTGCAAATTTGAAACTTAAGTATTAAAATAGTAAAAGACACAATTTAAAATAATAGGGTATTATGACTAAGGTATTTATTGTCGATGATCATGAAATAATTCGTGAAGGACTTAAAAGAATTCTCAATAACGATATTGACATGATAGTCGTGGGGGAAGCAGGAAATGGAAACGATGCCTTGAAAGGAATTTATGAAACTGACTGTGATGTTTTACTCCTTGATCTGAACATTCCCGGCAGAAAAGGTCCAGATTTAATACAAGAAATAAAAAAAATAAAACCTAATTTACAGATTTTGATGTTAAGCATCAGTCCGGAAAATCAATTTGTATTACCATTGCTTACAGCTGGTGCTTCAGGCTATCTTTGTAAAGATTCCGTACTGAATGAATTAGTTAATGCCATTCAGAAGGTTTCATCTAAAGAGCGCTATTTGAGTACTCATTTATCTAAACAATTGGCTTCTGACATACTTTCGGGCGAAATGTGAGAGAAGAGGATCGAACTTTTTTTGCATGACAAAACATAATGATTTAGGGCAAATTACATGAAAATAGATGTGGGATTATTAAGAAATTCAGTAATAAAAAATGCTGAAAGTATAGATAGTGATATAGAAATCAAATATGATAATTAGTAAATAATGATTAAGAATGGCATATTCTTAAAATTTGCAACAAACAAAAACAAACAACTTAAATATGGTATTATGACAAAAGTATTTATTGTCGATGATCATGAAATAATTCGTGAAGGACTTAAAAGAATTCTCAACGATGAAATTGATATGGAAGTAGTTGGTGAAGCCGAGAATGGAAATGAAGTAATAAAAGCGATTTCAGAAACAGAGTGCGACATTTTGTTACTCGATTTAAATATACCGGGTAGAAAAGGCTCGGAGTTAATTAAAGAAGTTAAAAAAATAAAACCCAAATTGCAAGTTTTGATATTGAGTATCAGTCCCGAAGATAAATTCGCATTGCCCCTGTTGCGAGCTGGAGCATCAGGTTATCTTTGCAAAGATTCTGCGTTGAATGATTTGGTTCATGCTATTCAGAAAGTGTCTTCTCAAGGGCGATATTTGAGCTCAAATCTGGCTGAGCAATTGGCATTTGATGTGTTATCTGAAGAAACACGACCTGCAAGGAAACTGACTTTCTTAGAAAATAATATCTTACAATTAATTGCTAAAGGAAAAGAGTATGAGGACATTGCGGCCGAACTATCCATTAGCGTAAACTCAGTGACAGCTTCGAGGCGTAAAGTCTTGGAAAAATTAAATTTAAAGAACAATGTCCAGCTTACACATTATGTTTTAAATAACAAATATTTATCATCTATTAATAAAAGTAACAGATAAAAATGCAACACTAAATTTATAGATTGTATGAAAACGAAATGCTTGATTATTTTTTTGCATGAAATCTTCATATATGCCTGATAATAATTGATATTGATTAAAAAAAAATTATTATATTTGCAAACAACATATTGGTAAATATTCTACAATCCAAACTATTTATCTGTGTTAAAGCAATCAATAGGTTAAAATAAAATGCTGATAAATAAAGATATAATTAAATTATTTGAATTATGATAAGTATATATATTGTCGATGACCACGAAATAATTCGTGAAGGATTAAAAAAAATATTGCGAGAAGAACCCGACTTAAAAGTAGTGGGTGAGGCTCAATGCGGAGATGATGTCATTCGGAATATTAAGAATATAGATTGCGATATTATGTTGTTGGATATGAATATGCCGGGCAGAAGTGGATTGGAACTACTTACAGATATTAAGGAACTAAAACCTAATATTCATATATTAGTATTAAGTATCCATCCCGAAGATAAATTTGCACTGAGAACACTGAAAGCAGGTGCATCAGGTTACTTATGTAAAGACACAGCACTAGATGAATTGGTTATTGCAATTAGAAAAGTATATACTAAAGGACGATATTTAAGTGCAAATCTTGCAGAGCAACTGGCTTTTGATTATATGCCGGATAAAAGCCAACTTCCACACGAAACGTTATCAAACCGTGAACAAGAAATCATGTTTTTGCTTGTGGCAGGTAAAAAGGTGAAAGATATTGCAAAAGATCTAGGTTTAAGCATAAGTACAGTGTTTACTTATCGTGTCCGTATCTTTGAAAAATTGAATATTAAAAGTAATGTTGAATTGACGCATTACGCTATTTCTAATAAATTGGTAGAATCATAATTAGATGTTTTCTGCTTATTTAGGATGTCTGTTGTCAGATTATCCCAAAATTGTTACAATTCTAAAACTTTGTAGAAAAAAATGCAAATTTTGTAGTAAAAAGTTCATATTTATTAGTGAGCAAACAAAAAATTCAGTAAATATTACTATCTTTGTACTGTTTTTTGTCTATACTATGAATTTTGAAGAATAGGATGTTTGATTGGTTATTCTTTTGATTAGTGAATATGCTATGACTTTAATAATCAAATTAATGTTTATTGATGCTGGGTTATACAAAAAAATAGAAATGCAACCGTTGAACTCTATTTCTAATCCTAGCAAATCAATTTCTGCTATTGAACTTCCAAGATGTTTGATAGTAGTTTTTATATTTTTGTTGGTGAGTGTGGGAAGTATGAGAGGAGCTGAAATAGTTAAGCCTTCTTATTGTACCGAAACATTTTTATCAGCAAGAAATTTTTTTACAGTTGCTATACCGGTTTTATCGGAACCTGTTTTTGCTTGCACAGTTCCTGTTTCTCTGGAAACAGCTCCTGTTTTTGCTCGTATAGCACCTATTCTTGGAAAAACAGCAGCTGTTTTTATTATTACAAGATCTGTTTTTGCTCGCACAGCAGCTGTTTTAATTAGAATAACTACTTGGCGAATGCGCACAGTACGTAATCAAACAGGAATAGCACCAGGTCGAACTTACATAGCTCCTGTTTTTGAAAAAGCAGCTTCTATGCTGACAGAAACAGAGCCGATTCTTGGTAGAATCCCCCAAATGACTCAGCGGGGATCGCCAGTGACTGATGATTTTCGCTTGACTGCTTAAAACGGTTATGCGGGTTTAGAATAAATTGCCTCTTTTTTTGCGTAAAAGGAGGTGGTAATTACAAAATAAAAGAATTCTGTTGGGTCTCGCGATTTCCGAATTGCAGTCTTATGATAATAATTGCGATTTAAATTATTCCCTTCGGTCATGACCGTTGGTTTGCGAAACCCGATTCAATTCACATTTTAGTTTGCATTATTGTCCCGGATTGCCCGGAAAACCGATACTAATTTATTTTTTTTTTGACATATGCTGAAGCGTTATACACCTTTTATGACCTTTTTCTTTCAAATTTTCTCCTTAACCGTCCGTACGGCTAAGAGAATTTGTATGGCAAAAAAATCTTCAAATCTTGCCTATAGTTTAATTCTAGAATTGATGCTGTTTGTAATGGGAGTGGGTTCTAAGGGTTTTAATTTGCTGAAAATTATGCTACCGATAAAGGCAATAGTTGTTGCAGTGCTCTTGTTTTTTGTGACCAGTAATGCATTTGCACAAACCAGGGTTCAATATACTACAGGAAGTTGCAATGGTTCAGCTTCTATCGCAATGACAGCTTTGACTAGTACGCCAGTCAATGGCAATACTTTAGTGGCTATTATCTCAACTCGGGGTACTTCTGCAAGTAGAGTAAATAACATTACTCAAACAGGTGCAACATGGTCGCGAGCCATTCAGGCTACAAATACAAACGGTACTACAACAGAAATATGGTACGCCCCTAATGTATCCAGTGCAGTAAAAGCAATTACTATAAATTTAGCAGCAAGTCTTCGTGCCGCAGCCGTTGTTATAGAGTATAGCGGAATTTTAACTACTAGTCCTTTAGATGCTTTTAATAACAGTACTGGTAATAGCACTGCGGCTGTTACTGGAACTACTGTAACTACTGCACAAAGGAATGAACTTTGGATTGGTGGTATTGGGTTGGTTAATAGTACGTATACGCTTGGAACAATAACAAACTCTTTTACGTCCGTAATAGCAGCTGGTGTAGCTTCAACTGGAACCGCAAATCAAAATTCCAAAGTATACGCCCTTGAAAAAATTGTTACCGCAACTGGAACAGCTTCATCGGGTGGTGCAGTTAGTACTTCCTCGCAATGGTCAGGCGCTATTGCTACATTCAAAAAAGCACCGATTGTCTCAACCGGTACGGGTGGAAACTGGAGTAGCACGGGTACATGGGTTGGAGGGGTTGTACCGAATACTGGAGATGATGTGATTATTGCCGGCGGTGCAACAGTAACGGTTGATGTTTCAACTGCTGTAATTGATGATTTAACTGTCAATGGAACATTGGATGTAAATACCTATACTTTAACCGGAACAGGCACACTGTCTGCAGCCTCGAATAGTAATATATTAGTGGGTGGAACATCCAACTTCCCTTCGGGATTTGCAACTACCACACTAAACTCAGGAAGTACTGTCAATTATGATGGTGCGGGTGCACAGACTGTAAATGATATTGCTTATGGAGGTAATTTAGTCATTTCCGGTTCCGGAACTAAGACATGGACTGAAGGAGCAGCAAGAACCGTTACAGGTAACCTAACCATTAAAGATGGAGCTAAATTGAGTGTTACCGGTGCATATGCATGGACGGTTACTGGTACCACAACCATTGGAGAAGGAACAAATGGTGCATTAGCCACGTTGGAAATTGCGAATGCTACGGGAACAAAAACCTTTACAGATGCTGTAACCATTAATAATGATGGATATTTCAGTGAAACGTCTGCTGCTGCACTTGCATTTGGAAATGATGTTACTATAAATACTACCGGAACAACTGTCGGCGGTAGCACATTAACGGAGAATGGAGCTGCAACGGTTGGTATTGCCGGAAACTTTACCGATAATGGAAGTTATACTGCAAGTACAGGCATTCACACCTTCAGTGGATCTGGTAAAACAATAAGCGGTTCAAGTTCTATCTCAATACCAACATCTACTTTCACGGGCTCCTATACAAACTCAGGTACCTTCAATAGTACAGCATTACTCACTATTACTGGAGTTACATTGACAAATAGCGGTACGTTTAGTATAACTGGGACATTACAGGGAACTGGCACTTTTGCCAACTCATCCACTGGTACATTAACTAGTAACGCTTATACTACAATTGCGACGATAACGAATCAGGGAACTACAACTTTTAATGGTAGTCAGAACTTAACACCAACAACATTTACAAATTCCGGCTTAATAACCATTAATGGTTCTATCTACACAAATCCTGGAACTTTTACGAACTCAGGTACTATTAATTATGCATCTAGTGGCAATATTAATACTGCAACAGCCAGTTTCACCAATACCGGAATTATTAACTTGAGCGGGACAGGCAATATTGCCGGTATCACCAATAATACAAATGGTGTTGTTAATCTGTATAGTCTGGCTAGTTCAGGAGCAACAATTGGTACTTTCAATAACGCTACAAGTTCAAGCTTTTTATATATATCAGCTCTTACTCCAAATGCAACCTTTATTTCAACGCTTACTGCTACAGTAACTGGTAATACGGTATATTACAATGGCACGGGTGCACAAACAATTAAGAATACTACTTATTCCAACCTTTCATTGTCCGGTAGTGGAACGAAAACGTTGGCTGGTCCTGCCACAGTTTCAGGTACATTAACTCTGACAACTGGTATTTTGGCTACCACCTCATCCAATTTGTTATCGGTAACAAATACTTCCCCTTCGGCCATTTCAGGTGGTTCTACCGCATCGTTTATCAATGGACCTGTTAACTGGACGTTGCCGGCCAGTTTAGCTTCCGGCTCCACTTACAATTTTCCGGTTGGGAATACCACCTATCTGCCTTTTTCACTGGTAAATCCCATAACAGGTGGTACAGGGCCGGTAATTCAGGTTCAAGCGAATAATACCGATGTGAGTGCAAGTGCAGCTTTTGATGCTGTAACAATGTCATCTATAAGTCATTCTGAATATTGGGCATTGAATGTTGTTTCAGGTAATTTTACAAGTAGTTCAGCTTCAGTTGCCCGTCAATCGGCTATATCGCCTCTCGATGCAATTGCAGGTAGTACTGCAAGCACCGGTTCATATTCGTATTTAGGTGGAAATGCAGGAACAACGGGTGTTTCAAACTCCAATAATATCGGTTCAAACCAATACTTTGTGTTGGCTGCAACACGGCCGGCAACTATATCCACAAGTACCCTTTCTGCTTCATCTTTTTGCCAGGGAGCATCTGTTTCAGTTCCTTATACTATTACAGGTATATTTAATTCAGGAAACAATTTCACTGCTCAACGGTCCGATGCCACTGGAAGTTTTTCTTCACCCGTAACTATTGGAACATTAACATCAACAACAACTGCAGGAACTATTCCTGCTACAATTCCTGCAGGAACTGTGGTCGGATCCGGTTATAGAATACGAGTGATAAGCAGCAATCCTGCTAAAACAGGTACGGATAACGGCAGTAATTTAACTGTTGTTGCTCCACCCGGAGCTCCAACAACCACCGGTGCAAATATTTGTATTGGAGCGCCAAACGGTACTACTTTGTCAGCCACGGGTGCAGGTGCAACAGATAAATATAATTGGTATGATGCAGCGTCTGCAGGAAATTTACTAAAAACCAGTACGGATAATACAGACAATATTTATACAACTCCTACACTTGCCGCAACCACTAGTTATTGGGTTTCAATTCAGAATTCAGGTGGATGTGAAGGTGCGCGAACACAGGTAACAGCAACTTATCCAACTACATCAACGGATAACCAATCTGCTGCTGGTACTGACTCATGGATTGGACATGTATATGAAGGAACAAATAGTGGCATTGCTTACAATGGTGCATTTACCAATTATTATGGAAATTACACCAAAACAGAAACATTTGATGAAAGTTTTGGTGGTGATGCAACTTGTTTTAATATTACTTCTAATTCAATAACCCAATCAATTTATACTGAGACTTTCTCTGTTCGTTACCGAATGAATTCCACTAAAAAAGGATTATATGTCGTTAATATGGGCTCTGACGATGGAAATCGATTGACAGTAGATGGAAATAAAATTTATGATGACTGGAGCGACCATGGTGTGAATGACCATACAAATGTATTAATAAATCTTACAGGCTCCAGTTCATTGGTTTATGATTTTTACGAGAATGGTGGAGGGAACAGGGTTTATTTTAATACTCTAACTCAGGTCTTGGCTAATAATCTCAATGCAAATACATCTCAAAGTATTTATATAGGAAACTCTGGAACAGCTATAAGTGGGGATACCTATGGTACGCTGCCTACTAATGTAACACTAAGTGGAACAGGCTATCAGTGGACTTACAGTACAACTCCAACTGGTACAAAAACAACTATTTCTGGAGCAACTGGAGCAACTTATACTCCGAGCACTACCGCTGCACCTTTCAATGCTGCCGGCACTTATTATGTTTTCAGGAATGCGATTCTTAGCAGTACCAACAATGTTTCGCCAAGTACTTATGTTGCCACAAACGAATCGAACATGGCAACATTGGTAATTAGCCCAATGCCCACTATAACAACATCTGTTTCTCCGTTATCAGGGTTTATTTGTCCCGTAAACAACGGTCCTTCAGCGGCACAAACATTTTATGTTAGCGGATCAGGGCTATTAACGAATATAGATGTGTCGTTGCCGATTAATTCAAATTACGAGCTTTCAACCGATGGAATAACCTATGCTGCAAGTGTAATTGTAATGATCAATGCAGGAGGAGTAGCAAATGCACCCAATACACCAAATGTTTATGTGCGCTTGAAAGCAGGGTTAGCCGTAAACTCATATACAGATGTTATCACTGCCTCATCAATCGATGCTGGCTCTAAAACAATTACGCTTTTGGGGAGTGTAACTGTACAACCAACAATTACCGTAACGCCAAACACCATGACTGGGTTATCCTACGTCTTAGGATTCGGGCCTTCTACTGGTCAATCATTTACTGTTACCGGTTTTAATCTTCAAACCAATATAACGGTTACAGCTCCTACTGATTTTGAAATTGCGACTACGCAAGGAGGAACATATTCTTCAAGTTTAACATTGACTCAATCAAGTGGTAATGTAAATGCTCCTGTATGGGTTAGATTAAAAACAGGATTATCCACTTCCACCTATAACGAGAATATTACTCTCACAGCTACTTATGCTGATAACAAAACAGTAAATTGTCAGGGTGTGGTAAACAGAGCTACAATTAACATATCTAAGTTTACATTGGCCGGGTTTATTTATACGCTTAATAGTGGACCTTCAGGTGCGCAAACATTTACTGTTAGTGGATCGTCATTATCTGCTGACATTGCGATAGCTGCAACAACAAATTTTGAAATTTCATCCAATGGTTCAACATGGACATCCGGTAGTCTTACATTACCTCAATCCGGTGGAGTTGTAAACACTACACCCATTTATGTTCGGATGAAAGTCGGTCATGCCGTCGGAGTTATTTCTCCTGAAAACATATTTATTACAACTACTAATGCAATAACTCAATTGGTAGCTTGTAGTGGTGCTGTTACTGGTGGTACTGCAACCATCAGCTCAAATTCAATACTTAATGGGTTCTTTTATATCCTTAATCAAGGGCCTTCAGTAACACAATCGTTTACCGTTAGTGGAACTACACTAACAGGTAATTTAACTGTAACGGCTCCCACCGATTTTGAGATTTCATCTTCAGGCACCGAAGGAACATTTACGAATACTTTTTCAATAACACCTGCGAGCGGTAAAGTGAATGCTTCACTTGTATATATTCGCTTAAAAGCGGGTTTGACATTGTCACCCGGTATATGGAATGAATCGGTTATATTGTCTTCCTCTGGAGCAACTGACGTTAGTGTGGCTTGTAATGGAAAAGTAGTAGCTCAACCAACTATTGTTGCCGGACCTACTAAACCATATAATGTTTGTTCAGGTTCCACAGCGACACTTACCAGTTCAGGAACCAATATTTCCAGCCAATCCTGGGCAGGGCCTAATAATTTTACTTCCACTAATCAAAATCCTGCTCTGGGAACAGTTACAGCTACTAATAGCGGAGACTATACTGTAACAGGTAATGTGGCTTCGGGCATTAATTTGCTAACGAACGGGGACTTTGAATCTGGAAATACAGGATTTGGAACTACTTATACTTATAATGCTTCTTCAGGGACTTATGGTTCTTACTGGATATATAATAACCCAAATACCGCTAACAGTACTTATTTTATCAATGGAACTGACCATACCCCTTCAGGTACATTAATGATGATAGTGGATGGTTCTGAAACAAGTGGAGCAATTGTATGGTCGGAAACTGTTTCGGTAAACTCGAACACCAATTATCAGTTTAGTTACTGGGCAGAAAATGTTAATAGTCAAGGAAATACTAATTATGCTCATTTACAATTATATGTCAATAATGTTCCGGTCGGCCCCGTTAATACTGCTTCACTTACTTCGTGGGTACAATATTTATGTAATATAAATTCAGGATCATCTACCTCGTTGCAGTTGACAATAATAAATACTTCTGTTGGAGGAAGTGGTAATGATTTTGGGTTAGATGATATTGTACTTGAACAGGTATTTCAAGTAAATGATGTTGTTACATTAAACGTAAATCCCATGCTAACTCCGGCGGTTAGTATTGTTGCTTCTGCCAATCCAACTACAACTGGTGCCACGGTAACATTTACTGCTACTCCGACAAATGGCGGTGCTACGCCTACGTATGCATGGTATGTCGGCTCTACTCTTCAGAATGGGGTAACCGGTTCGACTTTTAGTTATGTGCCAACAAATGGTGATCAGGTGAAATGTGTAATGACTACTTCAATAAGTTGTTATACAAACCTTACAGCCACTTCGACTGCTATCACCATGGTAGTTAATACTCCTGTGAACTTATGGATAGGTAGTACTAACCCTACAACAGGAACCGATTGGGGAACAGCGACAAATTGGACTGTTGGCGTTCCGGCAGCAGGTGCGGATGTTACTTTTGCTACAGTGTCTAACCATGGTTCAAATGCAGTGAATGATCTCGTCTTGGATATGGACAGGACGCAAGGTAGTTTAATCAATCAAACTACTAAAAATCTGATCATACCAGCTGGTAAACGTTTGACAATAAATAATACGATAACTACAGATAATAATGTTAATCGTATCTATGTAGTTTCATCTTCAACTAATCCCAATGGTTCGTTAATATTTTATTCAAATAATCCTGTTTATGGAACTGTAGAAATGTATTCAATGGCTTATAAAGGTTCCTCTATTACAGTTCCAAATCCGTACCCTCCTTATGGAACGATTACTACAACGTATCGTTGGCAGTATTTTGGCATTCCAATAAGTACACTAATTACTAGTCCAACATTAGATCAGTCATATGTTCGAAAGTGGGATGAAAGTGGAACAACTGTATCCAATCATTGGGTTAACGTAGATAATTATTTTGTACTGCAACCGGGTATTGGATATGAACTAACTCAGGATGCGCCTAAGACTTTTTATTTTCAAGGTCAATTAGTGAATTGGGACGTCACTTCTCTTTTATTAGCTAAAACGGCCACCGCTTTATTTCCGGGTCAACATGTATTGGCCAACCCTTTTACATCAGCAATTGATATTAAAAAAATTGTTTTCGGATCAGATATGCAACAAGCAGTATGGTTATACAGTACAGGCTCTTTCGGCGACTGGTATAACGGCACACAGGGAACTGCAACTCCAGGACAATATGTAGTCTCAACTCCTGGAACAGCTGGAAACACTGGGGTAGAGTCTCAAGTTCCTTCCATGCAAGCCATGTTGGTACAGGTTAGCAATGCGACATCAAATGCCTTCGTTACGATTCCATATAGTGCTGCAGTTAAAAATACTGCTATGCAACGGGTTAAAGGAACTAGTAATTCTGCCACTTCCGACATGATTGGTTTAAAGATCGATGTGAAGAGTTTAAATTATTCCGATAAAATGTGGTTATTCTCAAAGAATTCATTTACAAAGAATTTTGATAACGGGTATGATGGCTTAAAAATATTAGGTAGCGCACTAACTCCACAAATTTATGCCATTGAATCTGATGGAAATTATCAGATTGACTGTATAAATGACTTGGACAATACCAATTTAGGCTTTAAGGCAGGTCAGGATACTGAATATACAATGACTTTCACGCATCAAAATTTATCAAGTAAATATTCAGGTATTTATTTAGTTGATTTAGTTGAAAAGAAAACAATAGACATTACTGGCGATAGTACTACTTATGTATTTAATGCCACATCAACTGATAAAACAGTTCAAAGATTTAGAATTGTTACACGAATTTATGAAAAAAATTCTCCCGATGCGGAAGCAAATATTAAAGTATTTGGTGGAAACGGTATTATAATTGCACAGAATCTTAGTAATTTAACGGGTGATTTAATTGTTTTTGACATTTCCGGACGAGCTTTAAAAACTGTACAACTTGTTCCGAATGGACTTACAACAATTACAGGATTAATTCCCGGTGCATATATTGCCAAGGCAACTACTAGTCTTGAAAAAATTTCCAAAAGACTAATTGTGAGATAAAAAAAATATTGTGAATAAGAACAAAACAAAAATATTAATCTGGAGTTTAACATGGGCAGTATTGCTCCTGGCTGTACTTTATTCTCCTTTGGGAAGCCCTGATTTATATTCACCAAATGCTTATTATGTTACTAACCATAATTTTATTTATAAAGGCGATGAAAGTGAGAACTTTCCTCAAATGGAAAGAAGTAACAGCAGTAATAGTGGTGGTTATCAAGTCACAGATTTTCCAACTGTAAGTGTTTATTCTGGGAGTAATTATCCGGTTTATTTGTCATCAGGTTCAGATAGATCTACAGCATCAAGTTTTAATTATAGCACAACGGTCATGAGTAATAAAACTACAAGTTCATATAGTAATGGTGCTGGAGGTGGTATGCAGCAAATTGTTTTCAGTTCCGGTTCAAGAAATAATAATAGAAGTGCATCTCAAAGTGAATCTACTCTTTTTATGTCAACCGATATGTCTTTATTAGCTCAAAACAACATAACCAATAGACAGTCAGGTTCCGGCAGTTGGCCAAATCAAACTGACCCAGGTGGAGATCCTACTGGGCTTCCAATTCCCGTTGGAGATGGCTGGATTGCATTATTTTTATTTGCCATTGCTTATTCAATATTAAAAGTCACTTTTTATAAGAAGTAATATAAATATTGTAATGAAGTCATCTTGACTTTTTATTAGTTTTAATTTTCTAGAATAATATAATCATAAAAGCTATGTAATTGAAGCTTTTCCAGTTTGATACCGTATAATCAAGTCTATTAAGCAAGGATCTGAAACTGTCCAACCAAGCATTTGTTCTTTCAATAGCGTATCTTTGTTTGTAAAGTAAATCATCTAATAAATACTCATCTTTGTTTTCACCATTACGATAATTGAAAGCAACATTGGGAATTACTCCCCATTTTTTACAGATTGATCGAAACTCCTTTGAATCAAAACCTGAATCGGCATTAATAAAAATACCATCAGTCCTAATTTCTGCTTTCTCTAAAGTTGAAAACAGCTCTTCTGAGGATTCATCTATTGCATATAAATCAGTATGATTGCCTGCTATTGGATTTGATAAAGCTAAAGGTAGACCCTGCCGATCAGAAAGATACAATGAGTTTGTTGTTTTCCTTTTCTTTCTGCCCTAATAGGTCACTTCTTCGCCTCCGCGAAGTGCTGGGGCATGGCTACCGTCCAAGTCTGCACTAGATAAATCCAAATACGATTTATATTTTGCCAGTATTTTTCTCCAACAATACTCCCACTCGCCATTCCTACACTATTTATGAAAGTGACCAAAAATGGTTTTATAACTTAGCACTACACCTGTAAATAAACTTCTTACTGGCAATAGATACCTTTGATAGCCTGTTTTTAGCTTATATAAAATACTGTTTACTACTTCAATAAGACAACTTTTAGTCTGAAAACCTCTTTTTGCTACCGATAAATAAGGTGGCATTTCAATTCTTATTGTATCTTTGTCAAGTACTTGGTGTGCCATGAAGGGAATGTTATTGTTGTTTTGTCGCATACAAAACGTTCCCTTCTTTTGAATATTGTTTCCCGCCTCAAAAAGTCAAGACGACTTCAACAAAAGAATCCATTGTTGAAATTTCAGCAATGGATTCTTTTATTTAAACTTTTTTCTCAACTTCTTTTGCTTTCAATTCAATCACTTCCAGGTTTTGAATTTTTTCACCATCAATTTCGATCCGAATCAAGGTTTGGACTTTGTGAAAACCATACTTTCCGGCAGCACCGGGATTGATGTGTAACAAGTCCAGCGTTCGGTCGTTTTGAACTTTGAGAATATGAGAATGTCCACACACAAAAAGTTTGGGTGGTTGCTGAAAAATGCCGGGACGCACCAGCGGATCGTATTTGCCCGGATATCCGCCAATATGCGTAAGCCATACTTTTACTCCTTCACACAAAAATCGATTGTGTTGAGGAAATATCTGTCTGATTTCATAGCTATCGATATTCCCCCACACGCCACGCAACGGTTTGAATTTTTGTAATCGATTGACTACATCCAACGACCCCCAATCGCCACAATGCCAAACTTCGTCGCAATGAGCAAAATGCTCCAGAATTCGTTCATCCAGCATTCCGTGAGTGTCCGAGAGTATTCCGATTCGGGTCATATAATTGTTATTTTTTGTTCATTTTCTACACAAAAGTAATAAATTTCAACAATAAACTCTGTAAAAATCTAACAGTCGCGGCGGAAGAGCTTTATTTCAGCATTTATCGGGAAAACGCATTTTGTTTATATTTTGAATTTCGTTACTTTTGTACGCATTTGAACTTGTTGAATGAAAAAGAAAGCAAAAAAACTGAAACCGTTTATACAAAAAATGCGATTCAAATATCGTGTTTCGGTATTAAATGAAAATACTCTGGAAGAATCGTGGCATGTACGGTTGTCTCGCTTCAGCGTGTTTATGTTTGTTTCAACATTTTTTTTGGCAACATTTATCTTGTTCACGCTTTTAATTTTCACAACACCTATCGCCCGCTATTTGCCGGGATATGGTGAATCGGGCAACCGTTCTAACATTATTTCCGAATCAATGCGAGCCGATTCGCTGGTACAACAAGTCGATTTACAAGAAGGTTATATCGACATTATCAAAGGAATTATTACCGGAAACATGAAGCCCGATTCGATTGCTTCGCTCGATTCGGTTGCGCTAAAACAACGAGCCAAGATATTAAACGAGAAGTCGAAGCGCGAGAAAGAATTCGTTGAGAAATTTGAAAAAGAAGAAAAATACAACTTAGCCAGTATTGATACCAAACCGACCGAAAATTCGTATGTATTTTTCCGCCCGACACGCGGGGTAATATCTTCGTCGTTCGACATGACCGAGCATCAATACGGCATTTATGTGATAACTTCGCCTAACGAAAGTGTATTGAGCGTATTGACTGGCACAGTAGTTTATGCGGCATTTACGTTCGATTACGGTTATGTAATTCAGGTTCAGCACGAAAACAATTACTTGTCGATTTATAAAAATAATACGCGGTTGATGAAAAAAGTAGGTGATGAAGTGAAAGCCGGAGAATGTATTGCCATAACAGGCGACGCTTCGGGCAAAAAGGCCGGTTCGCAGTTTTATTTTGAACTGTGGAAACAAGGCAAACCGATTGATCCCGAAGAAGTTATTATTTTTTAAGGGAAAGTTACAGGAGGTAAATTAAAATGGAAAATATCCAGAAAAAACAAATAGCAATTTTAGGGTCAACAGGTTCCATCGGGACTCAGGCATTGGAAGTCATTGCCGAGAACGACTCTCTTTATGAAGTATATGCGCTGACAGCCAACAACAATGTTGATTTGCTGATACAACAAGCCAGAAAATTTAAGCCGGAAATGGTAGCCATTGGCAATGAAGATCATTACCAAAAGCTAAAAAGCGCGCTATCCGATTTACCGGTAAAAGTGTTTGCCGGTAATGATTCCATTGCACAAGTTGCCGAAATGCAACCCATTGATATTGTCCTGACAGCCATGGTCGGATTTTCAGGGCTAAAACCGACGATAAGCGCCATCAAAGCCGGTAAAAGAATTGCGTTAGCCAATAAAGAAACACTGGTAGTGGCTGGTGAACTGATTTGCTCGTTAGCAGCCGAGTATAATTCACAAATAATTCCGGTTGATTCAGAGCATTCCGCCATTTTTCAATGTTTAGCCGGCGAAGGCAACAACCCGATTGAGAAACTGATACTAACTGCTTCGGGAGGTCCGTTTCGCACCATATCGCTTGGCGAGTTGGAACACGTAACCAGCGCACAAGCTTTAAAACATCCGAACTGGGACATGGGAGCCAAAATCACGATTGACTCGGCCAGCCTAATGAACAAGGGATTTGAAATAATTGAAGCAAAATGGCTTTTCGGTGTTACGCCCGACCAAATTGAAGTAGTGGTTCATCCGCAATCCATCATTCATTCGATGGTACAATTTGTAGACGGTTCCATCAAAGCCCAACTGGGTTTGCCGGACATGAAATTGCCTATTCAGTATGCTTTTACCTATCCCGATCGGCTCAAAACCAATTTTCCCCGCTTCGATTTTAATCTGTGCAATCAGTTTACTTTCGAGAGACCGGATATGGAGCGGTTTCGGAACCTGGAATATGCGTATTACGCCATGCAAAAAGGTGGAAACATGCCTTGCATTCTGAATGCTGCGAATGAAATTGTGGTGGCTGAGTTTTTGAAAAACAAAATCGGCTTTTTGCAAATGAGCGACATTATTGAAGAGGTAATGGAAAAAGCTGAATATATTGCAAAACCTACGTATGAGGATTATTTGAAGACTGATGAGTCGGTGCGAATCCTTACCAAAGAATTAATCCGTTAACAACACATTGAAGAAAATGCAGAAATATCATTTAAAAAACAGGCCTGATAGGGAAATTTTAGAAATTTCCGAAATCAAAGACCTCTTGATAAAAGGTAAATTTGTAGTTATTTCAACCTGTATAAACAACGAACCTTACATAGTTACGTTGAGTTATGGATTTGATGAAAAGAAAAATGCGCTATATTGTCATTGTGCACCTCAAGGATTGAAAATAGATTATTTCAAATCAAACCCGAGAATTTGTGCCACTATCATTGATGATGGAGGTTATGTAAAAGATGAATGCGCACACAATTATAAAACTGTTGTATTTTGGGGCAACATTCATTTTGTGACTGACTTGGAGGAAAAACGACACGGAATGCAAATTTTGCTTAGTCATTTAGAGGATGATGCAGCTGTTATTCAAGAAAAACTGAAGAAATCTGAAGCATATTTCTCGAAAATGACGATGCTGAAAATCGATATTGAGGAGATTCGCGCCAAAGCTGGAAAATAGAATTTACAATCAAGTTGATGGAAATCCCTAAAACCGAAGGCATAAAGTATGCTGGCTCCAAGTTACGATTGCTGCCATATATCATCGAAATGACTGCCGGCTTAAATGGGGTTGAAACAGTTCTGGATGGTTTCAGTGGGTCAACGCGGGTTTCGCAAGCATTTGCACAAATGGGGTTTTCGACTACTTCAAATGATATCTCCGTTTGGTCAGAGGTTTTTGCAACCTGTTATTTGGTTTCTGAAAAACCTGACGCATTTTATTTAGAAATTATTGAACATTTAAATCACTTGAACGGCATTGATGGCTGGTTTTCGGAGCACTACGGCGGCAGTGATACCGACAACAAAAAACCTTTTCAGCTAAAAAACACTCGCAAATTAGATGCTATTCGCGAGGAAATTGAGCGGTTGAATTTGGAGTGGCAAGACAAATGTGTTTTACTGACGAGTCTGATTTATTCGTTGGACAAAGTGGATAATACGCTTGGGCATTACGCGGCATATTTATCGGGTTGGTCGCCACGTTCATTTAAGAATTTGGAAATGAAATTACCCTTGCGATTCACAAAACCAGGAAACAACAGAGTGATACGTGACGATGTTTTCAACACTGTGAAGAATAATGAATTTGACTTGGTGTACTTCGATCCGCCTTATGGCTCGAATAATGAAAAAATGCCACCAAGCAGGGTGCGATATGCTGCCTATTATCATTTATGGACGACTATTATCAACAATGATCATCCGCCGATTTTCGGGAAAGCCGGCAGGCGTGAAGATTCGAGAGATGAATTCTCAACCTCGGTTTTTGAAGAATTTCGGAAAAATGAAACCGGTGAGTTTCTGGCAATGGAAGCACTCCGAAAATTAATTAAGGAAACAAATTCTCGCTTTTTAATGTTGTCGTATAGTTCAGGCGGGCGAGCGACCAAAGATCAATTACTCGAAACCATATCAGAATCGGGCAAATTGCTTGAAATAAAACAAATTAATTACAAAAAAAACGTCATGAGCAGTATGCGTTCTACCAACGAATGGATTAACAGTGACGGCAAACATAATGAGTATCTCTTTTTAATGGAAAAATAAAACTATATGGAAACATTTCTAATTCGGGCATTACAGCTCATTCTCAGTCTCTCAATTCTGGTGGTTTTGCATGAATTCGGGCATTTCGCTTTTGCGAGGTTGTTTAAAGTTCGTGTAGAAAAATTTTATATGTTTTTCAACCCCGGAATTTCCCTGATTCGAGCTAAAAAAATAAACGGAAAATGGGATGTTCGTTTCTTTGCCAAAAATGTTCTTTCCAGGGATCACGTTAAACTCGATGCTATGGGCAATGAAGTGCTTGATGAAAAAGGAAGACCTATAATTGAGCATGTTCCTGCTTCTGAGTTTCCTGAAGACGATTGGCGCAGGTATCCCGAAAGTACCGAATGGGGAATTGGGTGGTTGCCTTTTGGTGGTTATTGTTCCATTTCTGGGATGATTGACGAAACCAAGAGCAGTTCAGATATGGCAAGCGAACCACAACCTTGGGAATACCGTTCTCGCTCAGTTTGGCAACGGTTGCCAATCATCACCGGAGGTGTAATCGTTAACTTCATTTTAGCCATGGTTATTTATTCGGCAGTACTCTACACCTGGGGACAGGAATACTTCCCACTTAAAAACGCAAAATACGGATTGAGTTTTTCAAAGACATTGCTCGATAATGGCTTTAAAAATGGAGATAAAGTCCTAAATATTGATGGTCAACCTGTTGAAAAAGAGGGAGATTTTGTTGAGAAAATTTTAATAGAAGGAAAACAAAATATCACAATTAGCCGTGACACACAATTGATCGAACTCTCCGTTCCGAAAGATCTGAACCAGAAAGTATTGGCTGCAGGAGACAAGGAAATTATTTCTGTACGCTATCCGTTTGTAATTGGTGAAATTTCATCGGGTTCTCCTGCCGAAAAAGCTAATTTACAAGTTGGCGACAGTATTATTGGAGTAAATGGGAAGCCTGTAACTATATTTCAGGATGTTGCTGTGGAACTGGATGCTAACCGAAACACGCACGTTAATTTGAGCTTTGTAAGGAAAGGTAAAACAATGATTTCCGAAGTAAAGTTAACCGAGAATGGTAAATTGGGAGTTTCAGCCACCCCGCCATATAACTTTATAAAAACAAACAAAATAGAATACGGATTTTTGGCATCAATACCAGCCGGAATCAGTTTTGGTTGGGAAAAATTGGTGAGCTATGTGAAAGGTATGAAACTGGTTTTCACCAAAGAAGGTTCGAAGCAAATTGGAGGATTTGGAGCAATCGGCAAAATGTTTTTACCTACATGGGATTGGCAAGTTTTTTGGTCAATGACAGCATTACTGTCTGTAATTCTTGCATTTATGAACTTCCTACCCATTCCGGCACTCGACGGTGGATTCGTATTGTTTCTGCTTTTTGAAATAATTACGGGTAAGAAGCCATCTGATAAATTTCTTGAATATGCACAAACTGCCGGATTCTTCCTGTTGATTGCCTTGATGCTTTATGCTAACGGAAACGATTTGTTTAAGTCTATTTTTAAATAAGATATTTGCACTTTAATTTGCAGGAATTGGTCAATTGACACAGTTTCTGCAAATTTCAAATTGTTTGCGATTGCAAAGTATTTTTCTTCTGAATAAATCTGCCTTTGAACTTTGCCAACAGGCTGAAAATGAATTGTTTTTGATATTCCCAAATGAATATTCGGATGACTTATCGTAGCAACACGGCAAAACGTCTCCATGAACATTAACAACAGCACCTGTCCATAACCGACTACAACGATTGGGCTGCTTCCCCTTAAAAACATATTTCCCATTGTGCAATTTTTTGTAACGCGAGTAGGAAGTCTGAATTTCAGGAATTAATTGATTCCCATCCTCAAAGTCCAATATTTGTGCTGATTTGAATGTCAACTTATCAACGTGCAGTTCTTTGGCTAACTCACGTATTTCATCCAGTTGTAATTCGTTACTCCTCAATACTAGAAACTGCATTTCCACAAATGGTGTAAGTGATTTCAATTCTTGCTTCCATTCATTAATAAATCTTATCCCATCCAAAACTTTATCCAACTTTCCACCTACCCGGTATTGTTCATATGTAGATTGTGTACTTCCATCTAATGAAATTATTAACTTATCAAGTCCCGATAACACCAACAGTCTGGCATAGTATTTGGTTAGCAATTGAGCGTTCGTAGAAGTTGAAGTATATATTTTTGCATGGTGAGCATATTCGATAAATTTTGGAAGCTCATTTTTCAACAGCGGTTCACCCTGAAAATAAAGAATCACATGCTGAAGTGTTGGCTTCAATTCCTTTATTAATTGCTTGTAAAGCGAAAAATCGAAAGTATTTTTATCCTGTTTTGAGGTACTGCGAAGTCCAACCGGACATTCTGGACAACGGAGATTGCAATAATTGGTTATTTCGACAGAAAGGAAAGACGGTGATTTTTTTCTAAACAGTATAATTTTAAAACGTGAAAAACTGTACGAAAACCAGAGCAAAACCTGATTATAAAGTTTTCGTAACGTCAAGTATCTTAACGGTTGAATGTAGTGCCTTATGTATTTGATATTAATTTTCACTGTAAAAATTGAAAGCTTAATTAAATCTGTTTCCAACAAATTTATTATCTAAAAGATTGTCTGATAA
>Ga0302286_10000640_pt1 | contig 28107 bp, 27 predicted proteins | sample III_Fen_E2_3_FD_198765 | JGI IMG/M metagenome (GOLD analysis project Ga0302286, IMG submission 198765) | Peat permafrost microbial communities from Stordalen Mire near Abisko, Sweden - III_Fen_E2_3 | ecosystem: Environmental > Terrestrial > Soil > Wetlands > Permafrost | place: Sweden: Abisko...
CCAGGTTATGTTTCGCCCATCCTGCGTATATGAGAATGCAACCCTCAGGATAATGGATGGTGATCAGGAAATTTATAAGGTGAAGAAGCGCATTCTCGCCCCGGGAGAAATGGCAGATGTAACGTTGAAACCTGAACTGATCAAGGCACTTTCCGGAAATGATCTAACAGTAAGGATTGACGCGAGCGAGGGGGTGTGTGCGTGGAACAGCTGATTACCTGTATAAATTGCCCTGTTGGTTGCCGGATGAATGTGAACGTGGAAAATGGAAAGGTAGTAAGCGTTACCGGCAACAGCTGCAAGCGAGGAGTTGAATACGCCTTACAGGAAAGCGTAGCACCAAAGCGGATGGTAACGGCAGTCGTGACTGTAGTGGATCGCAAAATGCCGGTGAGTGTTAAAACTCGAACACCTGTCCCAAAAGCGAAAATCTTCGATTGTATGCAAGCGATTGAATCACTTACGCTGAAAGCACCTGTCCGTATGGGAGACATTGTGTATCCGAACGTATGTGATACCGGTGTAGATGTGATTGCCACAAAAACGGTTGAATGATTGCGCTGATTTTAAGTGTTGGTTGACAATTAACACAATTAAAAGCGCCTTTCCGGCGGATAACCATCGGGAAGGCGCTTTTAGTTTACAGTGCATCAGAAAATAGATCAAAGCATTTGAAAGGCAGGGTCAAACAGATTTTCAACCTTGATGCTGCGCTTACCGTTTTCAATCTCCTTCACCATTTCCGTTAACCTTCGATTGATGGGGCAGGAGATACTGAGCATTTCGCCTTTTGAGGCGATATATCCATTAAAATAGTCGATTTCGGTTGGACGGCCACGCTCGAGTGATTGCAAACTGGAACTTTTCAAATTCTTGAATTTGATGCCGACCAGATAGATCATGGTATGACGGCGAAGCCTGTCGATGAAACGGTTGCCGTGCATTAGTTTTTCATAGTCCAGTTTACCGCCAAATGGAGGTACTTTAAGATTCATGGCGTGTGCAACGTTCATACCTTCGCCAATGACTGCTAGAAAGATATTGCGCGCTTGTTTGCGTTGGAGCATTTCACCAAGTCGAAGGCCACAGATCGCGCCAAGCGAGGTGATGCAACTGTTCACGATCAACTTGCTGTAAAGTTCAGCGAATATATCATTGCTGATGATGGTTTCGGTTACTGTGGAAAGCGCTGCTTTCAGCGGTTCTAGTGTATCCTGATCACCTTCGATACGCCCGATGATAAACTCGCCTGTGCTGGTCATTTCCAGCTCGCCGGGCGCATGCATAGTAGCACCCCAGCCGATAACACAGCCCACAGCACGTTCGCGGCCAACGATTCCAGACAGAGCATCGGTGCAGATGCCGTTTTGCAGGCTAACCACGAGTGTATCCGCTTTCAGAAAGGGCAAAAGCGCCTTGGCAGAGGCTGGCATATCATAGGCTTTCGTGGCGATTAACGCTACGTCAAAGGTACCGGTAAGTTCCTCCATAGAAGCGACGGCATGCACCGGTATCATTAACTCACCCTTGATGCCAGTCAGATGCAGTCCACGGCCTGTTGCAAGGGTTGCAATCTCCAGATGTTTGCAAACCAGCGTTACATCGTAGCCATGTCTTGCCAGCAATGCGGAGGTAATACCGCCAATCGCACCGGCACCAACCACGACGATCCGTAAATCCTGAATCATGAAAACACCCCTTTGACAAAGTTCTGTGAATGCATTGTACCATTCGACATACGCTTTGACAAGGGAGTGGGTTGGTTGAGAAAGCCGCTTATAAAGTTCGGATGGATGTGAACCGGTTTCTGGCTATGAATTATATCGGCAATTCCTTACAGTTTATCGCGTTGCAAAAAGGAGGTGGTGAGCTGACGATTATGTTCACAACGTTCAGGGTTTGCTTGGCAAAAAGCGATGTAGAGCACTTCCATTAACAGCAGCTGTGAAGTTTTAACGCTCAGATTTCCACTTTGCAACGGACCTTCATTGCCGCCACACAGATAGATCAGGTCGCAAATTTCAGCCAGTGGTGAGCGTGCAAAACGAGAAATGCAAATGCTGTGAGCTCCGGCATCTTTGGCAGCCTGCGCAATGGCGACCGTCTCTTTAGTGGCTCCAGAGTAAGAAAAAAGAATAGCCACATCATTTTTGTGCAATAGGGAAGCACGCATCATTTGCATACGGGCATCCAGTGTGCATTCGGTTTTTGAACAAACACGCAGGAATCGATTGTTTGCTTCCAGCGCGGATGCAGAGGAAGCGCCCACACCAAAAAAACAAATGTGTTCCGCTTCACTAAGCCATTGTGTTGTGGTCGCAAGGGTAATAGGGTCAATCAATTGATACGTTTCCTTGAGTACTGCAATGTTGTTGTTGAGTACCTTTTGAATCATCACATCAGTTGAGTCGCTGTTGTTGACGATGCAGTTGGCAAGCGCTGGCATGCTGTGTGCTTCACTGACCGCCTGTGCCAAATCAACCTTAAAATCCTGATAACCGCTCTTCCCCAGGTGCCGACAAAAACGGAACACACTGGTATCGCCTACATCGCACGCATTTGCCAGTTCTGTGATCGACATATAAAGCACGTTTTTTGCACTGCATAAAACGTAATCTGCGATATGCTTCTCGGCACGTGTAAAGGTGTTATAGTGCGATTTAATCGTTACGAACAAATCTTGAGGCATATGGTTGCTCCCTATGTTATTCAATTTCGGTTACATACGTTTCTCCTTTTACATTATAAAAGTTCGGAAAACACTTGTCAATGGATAAACCTCGCTTCGCATGGTCTATACGGGCTAAAAGACCATGTTCGAACACATTTTCGTAAGGTAAACGAAAATTTCGTCGTAATTCTCTAAATTCGTGGGCGAACCTGCATGATTAGTACCAAACTAAGTTATATTTATACGCTATATCGTGGCCATAACTAAAAGTAATTTATGATGCCAGGGGGGCTTCACATCATACGAACACAGAATATTCTAGTTTGATTATCATTTTATGCCAGATCAATCACCAGCCGGATATCCCCATGATGTATTGGTTTATTTACTGCCATAATAGATAAAACGGACAGGAAAGAATGACTTGCCATTGGGGAATATACTGATCAACCTTGACAAAAGAGAATCTATGATATAATATGAAAACGATTATCGGTTTCAAACGCAGGAGGTGATACTATGGCGGATCGCGGGAAATATCAGACGAAACAGAAAGAAGTTATTGCCGATTACTTTCGGGAACGCCCAGATGCTTGCGTGACTGCGGAAGAAGTATATTCGGCACTTGGCGCGGATGTCGGCATGACAACCGTATACCGTGCGGTAGCAAGGCTGTGCGATGAAGGTTTTTTGAGACGGTATGCCCCGCAAGCCACAGGTGACGCGTCATTGTATCAGTTGAACCCCTGCCAGGATACCCATCTTCACATCCGCTGTGTGGATTGCGGTAAGCTGGCACACCTGCATTGTGATGTGGTACATGACTTTACCAATCATCTTCTGGGACACCACGGTTTTATTCTGGATGAATGCCAGACAATTCTGTACGGAAGATGCGAAAGTTGTGAAGCTAAACGAAAGCAAGAATACACTGAAGTAAAGAAGCCATAAACCTGAAAAAGCCATTGTACCGGAGATCAACGAAGATACCTTACGTTGAGCGCGATTGCAATCTTATGTTGATCATTCTACCTAAGATAATCGGGTACAAATATGCTTCAATTTCACCAAAATACTTTTTGCATGAAGATGCAGGGAGCAATAGAAACACGACTTTACTTTCGACAAATTAGATATGAATCCATACGGATGAACGGAATATATCAATCAGCACCAGGGAATCGGGAAGGGAGCCATACGATCATGCCATTACTTACCTGCCGGGACGTTGCTTTCGCCTATGAAGGACGTGAGGTCGCCTCCGGTATTAACCTGACAGTGTTGGATGGAGACTATCTTTGCATCGTGGGCGACAATGGATCTGGGAAATCCACACTAGTCAAGGGAATGCTCGGTCTTTTGGAACCCAGCAATGGGAAGATTGAGTTCGGTGACGGTTTGAAGCAGACCGAAATAGGCTATTTACCCCAAAAGAATGCAGTACAGCGTGATTTTCCCGCCTCTGTGTGGGAAGTTGTTTCCTCCGGGTTTGCGGCACGTTCCTTATTTTTAACCGGAGAACAGCGGAAAATCGCAGAAGCAAATATGAACTTGATGCGGATTGACAATCTCCGTAAAAGCAGCTTTATGGAGCTTTCGGGAGGGCAGCAACAACGAGTTTTGTTAGCCAGGGCGCTTTGTGCGACCAGCAAACTTCTTTTACTGGATGAGCCCGTTGCCGGACTTGACCCTGCTGCCACTCGGGAAATGTATGAGATGATCGAAGATTTGCAAAGGAATCATGGGGTTACTATCATTATGATCTCTCATGATATTCAGGCGGCGGTACGATATGCAAAGCACATTCTGCATTTGCATCATAAGCCTCTCTTCTATGGCACATCCGAGGAGTATATGAGCTCAGAACTATGCCATAGCTTTTTAGGGGGGGAAGAAGATGATTGAGCTAATTGGCTCCATGTTTTCATATGGTTTTATGGTACGCGCGCTGATTGTAGGATTGCTTGTTTCGCTTTGCTCAGCGTTGCTGGGTATCAGTCTAGTGCTGAAACGTTATTCGATGATCGGCGATGGATTGAGCCATGTGGGATTTGGCGCGCTTGCCATCGCTGCGACATTGGGACTGGCTCCTCTGGCGGTTGCTGTTCCGGTAGTGGTAGCGTCGGCATTTCTACTGCTGCGAGTCAGTGAAAGCAGTAAAATTAAAGGAGACGCAGCGATTGGAATGATTTCAACCGGTGCGCTTGCGGTTGGGGTCATGGTACTTTCCTTTAGCAAAGGCATGACTACGGATATTAACAATTACCTGTTTGGGAGTATACTGGCCATGAGCGAAGGCGATGTATGGCTGAGCGTAATCCTTGCGGCGGCAGTTTTGTTGATGTTTGGCATCTTCTACCGTAAGTTGTTTGCCGTCACTTTTGATGAAACATTCGCCCGAGCGACAGGGTTACGAGCGAACATTTACAATATGCTGTTAGCCATTTTAACGGCTGTTACCATCGTGCTGGGTATGCGTATGATGGGTGCAATGCTGATTTCCAGCTTGATCCTGTTTCCTGCTCTTACGGCAATGCGGGCATGTAAAAGCTTCCATGGTGTGGCAATCTGTGCGGCGATAGTATCCATTGTATGCTTTTTACTGGGTTTGGTATGTTCGTATTTATACAATACACCTACAGGCGCGAGTGTTGTGGTTGCGAATATTTTTGCCTTTGGGCTGTTTTACGGTATCGAGAAAATTCGCCAGCATGGTGTGAACACACAACACTAAAAAAGCGCACTTGTAATTTTGACGACCGAAGGATTGCAAAGAAAAACCATGCCGGAAATAATAACCCGGAATAATGGCGGATGAAGTTCCAGACTTCAATCAAGTACGACTGTCGTTCAAATACGAAATATTTAGATCGTCTTGGAGGAATACCCCAATATATGTCGAATAGATACTTAATAAATTACCTATACAAAGGAGCTGAGCAATATGCGCAAGAGAGTTGGCCTAGTGCCTGTTCTCGCCGTGTTGGCGTGCATAACGATCGCTTTTTTGTGGGTGAGTTCTAAACTGGATAACAGTATCGCGGATGCGAATCAACAATATCAGCAAGCGGTTGCAAGCAGCAATACGCTTGAAACTGAACAGAATAGGTTAAAGGATACACTCGCCAGTTCAAACACTGACGCTTTTATTGAAAACCAGGCACGTACGCTGTACGATTATATGAAGCCGGATGAAATTCGTTTTGTGATTACCAATCCGGATGCTCTTTATGGCACGGATGGGAAATAGTGAAACATACCCAAAACTGAACGACAAGGGGTGAGGAGTTTGCGGGCGGCAGCCATCGGAATTGGTTCCAACTCTTTACGAATGCTTGTTGCGGATATTGAAGACGCACAGCTCCATCGGATCCTGAGGGATCGCGAGGGGTTGCGCGTCTTTGCCGCTTTGGATAAGAATGGGAACATTTCTTGTGATATGATAGAACTTGCTTGCGACAGTGTGCGCAGAATGCAGTTGAAGGCATTGGAACTGGGAGCAGAGGAAATTCATCTGTTTGCAACCAGCGCTGTTCGAGATGCTCGAAACCAACGAGCGTTCAGTGAGAGCCTGGATAAGGCTACTGGCCTTAAGTTGGATATCTGTACCGGTGATTTGGAAGCAAAGCTTTCTTTTATTGGTTCTACAGGAACAGCACGATCGGGTATGATTGATATTGGCGGTGGTTCTACAGAAATTGTGATTGGACAAGGTGAACATATTGAGTTTGCGGATAGCCTGCAAATGGGCGCTGTGCGTTTGTTCCGTATGCAGCCAATCCAGTCGGTAGCAGATGCCTATGCGGTTCGCAGGCGTGCCTCTACGATATTGGAACCTAGAAGAAAAATGATTCTCAAGCTGGAGCCTCCTCAAGTATGGGTTGGCGTAGGAGGTACTTTTACCACATCGGCGGCACTGGTACAGAATATAAACTGGGCTGATCGACAACGGATTCACGGTTATGTTGCCAAAAGAAATGATATCATCGCGAACATGGAAATGTTGGCGGATATGCCGCTGGAAGAAAGAATGAAACTACCGGGAGTTCAACCGCAGCGCGCTGATATTATCGTGCATGGGTTGGCCATTCTCCTGTGTTGCATGGAAGACCTCAACATCGAATCTATCCAAGTTTCCGAGCATGGAAACTTGGAAGGATATTTAAAAATGATCTATTTGAAATAATAATAAAGATGCACATATTCGCACACAATGTGAATGTGTGCATTTGACAAGACAACAAAAAACATATATTGTAAAAATAAGAACGAATGGCAACGATTTTGGTGCAAAATGAACAGACAAGGAGAAACAATGGAAAATGAAAAGCCAATTAACGTAGGGATCGGTTTTGCTACCGGACGCAAGAATTTTTTAAAAGTTCTGAAAACCTATATCGAAAGCTGGCAGGAAAGTGGGCTGACGCAATTAGAAAATGTTCGGCTTCATGTGTTTATCGCCTATGATCTGACATACAACGATACCAATTCAACTGATTTCACACGCATCAGTCCTGATATAAGGAAACAACTGTGGAAGATACGTTTTATCGACACGGCATACATGCAGAAAGAAACGAGCGCACTTATTCAAGATGGTGTTCTAGAGGAACGCGAGGCGGATATCTTCTTTTCATCCGGCTATGCGGGTATGCGCAACGCGATTTTATATGCAGCCGTAAAAGATCAAATCGACTATTTGCTATTTCTGGATGATGACGAATACCCACTGGCTGTTACCAGAGCGCATAAAGTCGCGCTTTGGAGCGGTCAGCCGGTGCTCGCCAATCACCTGAAATATATTGCGGATGCAGATATCACAAACGGTTTCCATTGCGGGTATATATCGCCGATTCCCTGTATTCGCTTTAATGACGTACTCGCAGAAGCTGATTTTCAATTATTTATTGAAGCGATCAGCAATGATATTGTCAGTTGGGAGCATACCATGCGTTTAATGCGTCAGGGAGGCGTAACTTACGCGGATACTGCGATCCTGGTTGGAGATCAGGCAACTGAAGTACCAGAGACGAATCATTGTAAGTTTATCACAGGGTCGAATCTCTGCCTAAACCTGACCGATACTTCCCGTGTATTCCCGTTTTACAATCCACCGGGTGCACGCGGAGAAGATACATTCCTGAGCACTTGCCTTCATGACAGAAAAGTGCTTAGAATCCCAAGCTATGCATTTCATAATGGGTTTGGTATGTATAATTTTCTACTTAGCGGCGTGCTGCCTACAAAACTAAAACCAAATACTGCGGATTCGCGGTTTGTTGTCAATCGGTTTTATAAAGCCTGTATTGGGTGGGTGCGTTACAAACCCCTGCTGCTCTACATTACCAGACGGGATCAATATTCATCGTTGATTCAGGAGGCGCGTGAAAAGCTTATCAAAAGTATTCCTAAAATGAGCACATATTTCAATATGAAAGATTTTGAGAACATAATGGGTGAACTAGATCGTTATAACCAGGATGTAGAGGTGCACTACCAGCAATTTATTGAGGTGCAAAGGCTCTGGCGAAAGATAGAGGAATATCTAACAGGTGATCAGCCCCTTTCATAGCGATATTATATAATGACGCAAATGGATGAAAGCAAACAAAGCTTGCCTCTATTTTACGCGTTGAATGTTTGCCAATTGTAAAAGGTATGCAATAGTATTGTGAAATTTTTTCTTTTCTTTTTGATATGTATCTGCTACAATAGTCAAGCATACTATCGTTCCTAAAGCGTCATGTCTCTGTGCAAAGTATTGGGGCTCTGTTTGTATACAAAAAACTTTGCACGATGATGCTAATGAAATAAATAAGGGGGATCAACCATGGCTAGTTATGAAACCAAAGATATCCGAAATATCGCCCTCATGGGGCATGGCAGCGAGGGCAAAACAACGCTGATGGAAGCACTGCTCTTCGCTGCCGGAGTAACCGACCGTCAGGGCAAGGTGGATGAAGGCACAACTGTAACCGACTTTGACCCTGAGGAGATCAAGCGCCACATTTCCATCAGCGCAGCAATCGCACCGATTGACTGGAAGCAGAAGATGCTTAACGTTATTGATGTGCCAGGTTATTTTGATTTTATTGGCGAAATGATGGGGCCGTTGCGTGTGGTAGAAACTGCCGCAATTCTGGTCAATGCTGTGGGCGGAGTCGCAGTCGGCACTGAAAAAGCGTGGAAATATGCCAGTGATAACAATGTAGGTAAAATGTTCATTGTGAATCAGATGGATCGCGACCATGCCGATTTTCAAAAGACAGTTAATCAAATACGCGATATGTTTGGCAATAGCGCGGTGTCGATTCTTTTACCTATCGGCAATGGTCCCGATTTTAAGGGCGTTGTAAACGTGCTGGAAAACAAGGCGTATTCTTTCGCAGACAAGATCACCAAAGAAATACCCGTACCCGACGAAATGGCGAATCAAATTGCCGCAGCGCTTAGTGAAATCACAGAAGCATCTGCCGCTGCTGATGACGAGCTGATGATGAAGTATCTTGAGGGCGAGACCCTCAGCCATGAGGAAATCCTCGAAGGGTTCAAAACAGGCATGTTCTCCGGTCAAATTGCGCCTGTGATTCCCTGTTCCGCAGTAACCGGTGTTGGTGTATCGAAGTTGCTGGATGTAATGGCGGACTTCCTGCCTTCACCCAAACGTGCTGTGTACAAAGGAATAGACCCCAAAACCAACAAAGAAATTGAACGCGCCTGTAAAGTCGATCAGCCTTTCTCTGCGTTTGTATATAAAACGATCGCTGACCCGTTTGTGGGCAAGCTCTCCCTCTTCAAGGTTATGAGCGGTGTGCTTACCCCCAGCACTACCATTTATAATGCCACCGCCGAAAAGTCGGATAAGCCTGCCGGTGTGTATGTATTACGCGGCAAAAAACAGATTGCGACGCAGCAACTCAACGCAGGCGATCTTGGCGCACTGGCGAAACTCCAGTATACCAACACAGGCGATACGCTTTGTGATCAGAATAACCAAATCGTTTACCCAAAAATTAAGTTTCCCGAACCCTGCATCAGCAAAGCGATCTTTGCAACCAAGCAGGGCGAAGAAGACAAGGTCTTTGGCGGACTGGCTCGTTTACAGGAAGAAGACCCCTCCATCAAAGTGGAAAAGAATGTTGAAACAAGCGAAACGCTACTGTCCGGGCAAGGCGAACTTCATCTGGATGTCATTCGCAATAAACTATCAACAAAGTTTGGTGCGAAGGCCGATTTGCAGGATCCGCGCATCCCGTTCCGTGAGACCATTAAAAAGACCGTGAAGGTAAATGGACGTCACAAGAAGCAATCCGGTGGACATGGCCAGTTTGGCGATGTTTGGATTGAGTTTTCCCCTATTGGCGATACCAATGTGGTCTTTGAATTTGAGGATGCGGTTGTTGGCGGCGTAGTACCACGCAACTTTATCCCATCTGTGGAAAAAGGTCTGCGCGAGCATATTGTGAAGGGTGTTTTGGCAGGCTATCCGATGGTAGGCTTGCATGCCAAACTGTATGACGGTTCCTACCATCCAGTGGACTCCTCCGAAATGGCATTCAAGACCGCCGCGCGTATTGCCTACAAAAAAGGCTGCATTGAGGCTGGACCGGTGCTGCTGGAGCCGATCATGCACGTTGAGGTGTTTGTCCCGGATGAATACATGGGGGACATCATGGGCGACATGAACAAGCGTCGTGGACGCATCATGGGCATGAATCAGGTAGACGGCCAACAGAAGCTCGAAGCGGAGGCACCGCTGGCTGAAATGTTCAAGTATGCGACTGATCTGCGTTCAATGACACAGGCACGTGGCTCGTTTGTGATGAAGTTTGAGCGCTATGAGGAAGTCCCGACAAGCGTAGCCCAGAAGATTATCGAGAACGCGAAGCTTGAAGAAGAAGAAGAGGAATAAGCGTTTTCCTGTCGAATGCAACAAAGTGCCCTTCCCGCACCGCGGGAAGGGCACTTCACTAGAACCCATAAGGGAGCGATAACAATGATCACAACCGTGTGCATGAACCCATCCTTTGATAAAACGGCCACCGTGGATAAGCTGATTGACGGCGGAATGAATCGTTTGAAAGACGTCCGGTATGATGTCGGGGGCAAAGGGATCAATGTCGCGATTGTGCTAAAACGTCTGAATGTAGAGGTAAACTGCGTAGGATGCCTCGGCGCGGCGGATGAGTCAGAGTTTATAAAGATGATGCAAAATGACAGTATCAGTTTTCAGTACGTGCTTTTGCCCGGGAAAACGCGAACAAATCTGAAAATATTGGATTTGGACACCAGAGCGATTACCGAGTTCAATGAACCTGGCTTAACGATTGATGAGCAACAGTTTCAGGATTTTCTTGAACTGTTGAATGCAAAATCCATGAACAGCCGTTTTGTGGAGTTTAGTGGTCGCCTACCCTTGGGATGCTCGGATGATACCTATCAAAAGTGCTTGGCAAACGTGCATGGTAAAGACTGTGTGCTGGATGCGGCCGGGAACTCCTTGCTGCTTGGGCTGAAAGAGAAACCGTTTTTAATCAAACCTAACCTGCCGGAACTGGAAGGATTAATGAAGCGTGAATTGAAGACGCTACGCTCCATCCGTGACGCGGCTCTATTGTTAGTGCAATACGGGGCGCGTAACGTCATTGTTTCCATGGGTAAATATGGCGCAATCTATACCGATGGCAAGCGTACATTGTTTGCGCCGGCTCTTCAGGTGGAGGTGCATTCCACAGTTGGCGCAGGAGATGCAATGGTAGGTGGAGTGCTTATGGGGTTGGACAAGGGTGAAACAATGGAAGAATCTCTACGCCTGGGTGTGGCGGCGGGTGCAGCCAGCGTAATGACGGATGGCACACAACTGATTACCGTAAGCGACTTTGAGGCTCTTTTGCCTAAGGTAATTTTGCAGGAGTTATGAAAAACGAATTAGTACGTAAGTTTATCCGTCTTGCCAGACGGGAGGAACCGATGCTCTGGGGGGATGGCCTTGTGTTATGCCCGAGGGAATACTATGGATATAGCCGACAGATACACTGCGAACACTCCCTGATTTTTGATATCGTTCAGAGATCGGATGCGAGAATCGCCGGAGAAATCGCATTACGCATCGGGGATAGCGCAGAGCAATTCTATTTGGGGCACATTGGTTATCACATTGATCCGCCATTTCGCGGTCATGCTTACGCAGCAAAAGCGTGCCGCGCATGTGAACCGTTGCTGGTTGCGTTTGAGCAACATACCATCGTGATTACCACTGACCCGGACAATACGCCAAGCGTGAAAACCTGTGAACGGTTACATTGCGAATTGGAGTGCACGGTGAAAGTTCCTCCGCAAGTGATGAACAAGCTGGAAATCAGCCCTGAGAAGCGTCGCTATATCTGGACGCTCGACCCAATGTCGGTTGAAAAGTTGAATTGAATCAAAACAGGAGGTTCCTTGAAGGAAATCTCCTGTTTGCATTCAATAGGGATAAATGAGAATAATGGCATTGAGGGATTAAGCTCTGTCAAGCTTTGCAGTTTTTACCTTTTGTATGCGATATTCCGTGATTTCACGAATCAAACCATAGGGGATGGGGTCTTTAAGCGGAAGCTGAATGGCTCCTTTCGTGGTCTTATATCCTGTCAGTCGATCGGCAAATGCAACCACGCCATCCGCGCCGGGATAAATGCCGATATGGTTTTTCATCACACCAAAATGAATGAGATTTTCACCATCCCAGAACGTAGCAAGTCCATAGCTGATTTTTTCTGTCGCAGTTGGGGCGGCAGCGCGGATTGTGTTGCGAATGTTCTGGCAAATCGTCTGTATGTCGCTGGGATACTGTGCAATGTATTCGTCGATGGTTTTAGGAGCAGTCATGGTATGCCTCCTTAGATTGGTGTCAAAAATATCCGTTAAGGAACTCGATGGCATTCAGAGTGCTGGAATAGCTTGCATTCCTGATGACATCATTATAAACTTGAATGGGATATTTTGAAACGATAAGGAATGAAAATTATGGAACCTTTATCAGAATAGATAGGAAATATAACTGTTTCTGTTTTGGAATGCATAGGTTTTCAAGAACATGCTTTTCTTTTTTTTCGATATGGGGTAAAATACCATGGGCTGTTGTTGGAAAGGTGGTGCCGATGTGGAAGCGATCATTAACGGGTGTCAGATCCATTATGAGATTTGTCAACATCTGAACCCTGATGCGCCAACCGTGCTTTTTTTGCATGGATGGGGATGTGACAGCACTTCTTTTTCTTTTATCCAGAACAGCGTGAATGAAGTGGCAACGGTAGTTTTACTGGATTTTCCGGGGCATGGTCAAAGCGCTGAACCTCCCATGCCATGGGGTGTCGGGGAATATGCGGAGCAAGTGCTGAACCTGTTAAAAGAGAACAAAATCTCGAACATCAAGATCGTTGCGCATTCGTTTGGTGCTCGCGTGGCCATTATGCTTGCGGCAAAACATCCTGAGCTGATTGACCAACTAGTGATTACCGGTGGCGCCGGCATTAAAAAGCCGGTTTCTGAACACTCCAAAAAACGCACTGCCCAATTCAAACGCTACAATGCACTTCTTGAAAGTGTAAAACAGATTGCACCCCTGAAAAATTTAGCAGATCGTTTGCAAACCAGCTTGCGAAATCGCTATGGATCGGCAGATTATATCAAGTTGAACGAGAACATGCGCAAAACCTTTGTAAAGGTAATCTCAGAAGACTTATTCCCATTGCTGCATGAGATTAAGGCGTCTACATTGCTCATTTGGGGTAGTGCCGATATCGAAACGCCGCTGTGGATGGGTCAAACCATGGAAAAGGAGATCCCCGATGCAGGTTTGGTCGTATTTGAGGGGGGCACACACTTCGCATTTTTAGAGCAATGGCAACGCTTTGTTTTAATCGTAAAACAATTTTTTAGGGAGGAGAACGCCTGATGTCAGTGATAGGTTCGCGATGGCTGCTGCCATTGATTCCGGTATTGATGTCGCTTTTTGCTGCAAAAGGCGTATATCATCTTTTTCAATTGGAAAGTTATCAATTCCCAGGCTATTTTCGCTCCATCCGTCGCAACCGTGTGCATGCGTGGTTACCCGGGCTGTGTGTAGTAGTTGCCAGTGTAGCGCTTTATTACCTCTATGACCTGATCACAGCGGGTGCTGTAAACTGGCTGACTGTGCCCATGGCGATTGCCATGTTGCTCCTCTCATGTTTGATTGGATGGGCTTTGAATCAAACGCTTTCCGAAAAAAAGGCAAAAAAGAAATTTGCCTTTACTAGTCGAGTAAAGCGCCTTTATTCGGTTTCCTTCCTTGTGATGAGCGTGATCTCGTTTATGATTGCCCAAAGTCCGCTTGCTATTTTACCAGCCTTATGGCCGATTCTGATGCCCGCAGTAGTGGCTCTTTGTGGGTTGCTTGCCTGGCCGATCGAAAAGCTTATCAGTGAGTTCTATTTTCGCGACGCTCGACGCAAACTACTCAGTAACCCCAGTTTAATACGGATCGGTATCACGGGCAGCTATGGAAAAACGTCTGTCAAGCACATCATTGGAGCCATCCTCTCCGAAAAGTTCCCTACGCTGATCACGCCAGCCAGCTTTAATACACCTATGGGTGTGTCGCGGGCAATCCGTGAAAAACTTACTCCATCACATCAGGTGTTTGTGGGAGAGATGGGTGCTCGGCATGTGGGTGATATTAAAGAAATGTGCAGATTGGTGAGACCTACCATCGGGGTTCTGACTTCGGTTAGCCCACAGCATCTGGAGACCTTCAAAACAATAGAGCGCGTAGCCAAAACAAAGTATGAACTGATTGACGCGCTCCCTCAGGATGGGCATGCCTATTTCTGCGATGATCAAGGGATATGCCGCAGCCTTTACGACAAGACCCAAAAGCCAAAGACAATCATCAGCCTTACCCCTGGGATCGCGGATGTCTGGAGTGAAAATATCGCAGTGTCTGCTCAGGGCAGCGAGTTTGATCTATGGATTCGCAATAAGGGTAGCATCCATTGCCAAACAAGACTTTTAGGTGAGCATAACATTGTGAATATCCTGACTGCAGCCGCTGTCGCCAGTGATTTAGGGCTAACACTGAAGCAGATATCACGTGGTGTGAACAAATTGCAACCGATAAAAAGCCGCTTGGAGTTGATTTCTTCTCCAAACAGTTTTACTATTATCAATGATGCGTTCAATAGCAATCCCATCAGTTCCAAGGCAGCACTCAAGGTACTGGCTCAGTATCCGCAGCGGCGTATTATCATCACACCAGGTATGGTGGAGCTTGGCACCAAAGAATCAGAGTATAACCAGGAATTTGGCAGATCAATTGCTGCGGCGGCAGATATCGCTATAATTGTCGGGAAGAAGCGCGCACAGCCGATTATCGCAGGCCTTAAGGAAGCGGGTTTTCCCGAGGAAAACATACACCAAGTCGACAGTCTGGAAGCATCCACCGCACTCCTGCGCACCTTTGTGCGCAAAGAGGATACGGTGCTTTATGAAAATGATTTACCCGATAATTACCAAGAGGCATAACATCAGGAGGAAGTAATCATGAGCAAGATGCAGTTAGGCGTTATATTTGGAAGCCGTACCTGCGAACACGAGGTCTCCGTTATCAGCGCCTTACAACTGATGAAAGCTGTCGATCGAGAAAAATACGACGTTACTCCGGTTTATATCAGCATGAAGGGCGAGTGGTTTTCTGGTGATCCGCTTTTCGAGCTGAAAACTTATTCCGGGTTTGATGAGAATACAAAAGGCATCTTCAAGGTGAATCTTGACCTGACAGCCGGTTCCGGTGCGCTTACAACGATTGAACCTTCAAAAGGGCTTTTTGGCGGCGAGAAACAAAAAATGGTTGTTCGCCTGGACTGTGTGATTCCCGTGCTGCATGGCATGCATGGCGAAGATGGCACACTGCAGGGAATGCTCGAAATGTGCAACATACCCTATGCGAGTTCAGGAGTAGCCGCATCCGCCGTTGGAATGGACAAGGTGTTCATGAAGCAATATTTTCTGGGCGGCGGTTTTCCGGTGCTACCCAGTTGCTGGTATCTGCGGAAGACGTTCGAGGATGAACCTGAAACGGTGCTGGATGGCATCGAAAAAGCGTTGCCTTACCCTGTATTTGTGAAACCTTCCATGCTTGGATCTTCGATTGGCGTCAGTAAAGCCAAGGACCGTGAATCGCTGAAAAAGGCGTTGGAGCTTGCTTTTGAGTTTGACCGTAAGGTGCTGGTTGAAAAAGGTCTGGAAAATCCGCTGGAACTGAATTGTTCGGTGCTTGGATATGGCGATGAGGCACAGCCTTCTGAAATTGAAATGCCGGTAACGGGCGGTGATTTACTCAGCTTTATCGACAAGTATATTCAGGGCAGTAACGCCACCAAAGGCATGGCATCGCTCAAACGTGTGTTGCCGGCACCGATTGAACCAGAACTTCGTGACCGCATCCGAAACCTTTCTGTGGATATCTTTAAAAGCATGGACTGCAAGGGCGTTGTACGCTTTGACTATATGTATGACACAGCTGCAGGCGAGATCTATATCACAGAAATCAATACCATTCCTGGATCGCTGGCATTCTATCTGTGGGAACCGTGCGGGATCCACTACCGTGAACTGATCGACAAGATGGTTGAGTATGCCATGCGCGCGCATAGGGAAAAGAACGAAAGTAATTATGCTTTTTCATCGGATATTCTAACCAATCTTTCACTGGGCGGCAAAGCTGGAGCAAAATCCGGCGCAAAAAACGCCTGAAGGAGCAATGCATTGAAACTGACGGAAATCAAACAGCCAGATGACGTCCGCAATCTTAGCTATGGCGAATGCGATCAACTGGCAGAGGAAATCCGAGAAACAATCATTAAAACCGTATCGCAAAACGGCGGGCATCTTTCCTCCAATCTGGGTGCAGTGGAGATTACGCTTGCGCTGCACCGTGTGTTTCATACACCGGAAGACAAGTTTGTTTTTGATGTGGGACATCAGGCATATACCCATAAGCTACTAACCGGCAGAGCTGAACAGTTTGACAGCATTCGGTGCTATGGCGGGCTCTCTGGCTTTCCAAAGTGCGCAGAAAGCGAACATGACTGCTTTGAAACCGGGCATGCCAGCACGGCGATTTCAGCCGCACTGGGTATGGCTCGGGCACGTGACCTGTCAGGTGAAAATAACCATGTGGTGGCGATTGTGGGGGATGGTGCGCTAACTGGCGGAATGTGCTATGAAGCACTCAATGATTGCGGCAATAGCAAAACAAAGCTGATCGTCATCTTGAATGATAATCAGATGTCCATCGCTCAAAATGTCGGCGCGCTGAGCATCCATTTTGCACAGCTACGCGCAAGTGTTGGGTGGAACACTACCAAAAAAAAGGTAAAACACAGTCTTTTAAAGATACCATTGATCGGCGAGCCGCTGGAGCGCATGGTACACTCTGTTAAAAAATCGGTAAAGGCGCTGTTTGTGGACGAGGGCTTTTTTACCGCTCTCGGATTCAAATACCTTGGCCCTATTGATGGACATGATGTGCGAGCCATGGAAAAGATATTTCGGCGCGCCAAACAACTGGATGAACCTGTCGTGATCCATTGCTGTACCACCAAGGGGAACGGTTACCGAAAAGCAGAGAAATCACCCGAACAATTTCATGGCACACCGCCGTTTTACATTGAGAGTGGCGAGGCACAAAAGCGCTCCCACAAGTTGTATGGGCAGGTAGCTGTTGATGAGCTCATTACTATGGCAAAACAAAATCGTCGCATTGTGGCGGTGACCGCTGCCATGCCCCTTGGCACATCCGCCAACCGATTCAAGGCACAATACCGTGATCGCTTTTTTGATGTAGGCATTGCTGAGGAACATGCTGTAACCATGTGCGCAGGGTTAGCCCGAGGCGGTATGCGACCTTTCTTCTTTGTTTATTCCACCTTTTTGCAACGCGCCTATGACCAGGTTTTGCATGATGTGTGCATGCAAAATCTGCCCGTTGTGTTCCTATTGGATCGCGCCGGCTTGGGCAATGAAGATGGCCAGTCGCATCAAGGGCTATTTGACATTTCTTTCCTGCGGCACATCCCAAACATGACCATTCTCGCTCCGGCGGATTCAGGCGAATTAATCGATATGATGCATGCAGCACTGGAGCTCAATACCCCTTGTGCGATCCGCTACCCCAAAACTGCAGTCACACCAAGCGCTTCCTATCCGACAAGACCCTTCATGGTTGGCCGTTGGCGAACGTTGCTATCCGGTGCGGATGCTACAGTGCTCGCCGTGGGAAGCATGGTAAGCGCAGCCATTACCATAGCGCAACGCTTGAAGGATGAGGGCATACATCTTGAGGTGATGAATGCCTCTACCATAAAACCATTGGACGGCATGTGCTTAACGCGCTTGCAGGACAAGGGCAAGCCAATCATAACGCTTGAAGAACATGTAGTTGATGGGGGATTTGGAAGCGCAGTGCTGGAATACAATGCCCAGCATGGCAACCTTCTGGATATCCATCTCATTGGCGTGGAGGATCGCTTTGTATCGCAAGGCGACCATCACAGCTTGTTGGTTGAAACAGAACTGGACGAGACATCCCTGATCCAGCGCTTTCGGGCGATCATTCGACAAGAAGGAGCAGGGGATGAGCGATAAACAACGTGTAGATATAGCGCTGGTGGAGCGCGGTCTGGTGCAAAGCCGTGAAAAGGCACAAGCCTTGATTATGAGCGGCAATATTTATATCCGAGAAGTAAAGGTCCTTAAGCCTTCCGAACAGGTAACTCAAACGGACGAACTGAACGTGAAAGCACCGGAGCATCCATATGTAGGGAGAGGTGCGTTGAAGCTGGAAAAAGCGCTGCGCGTTTTTAAGGTGCAGCCTAATGGGATGATTGCGTTGGATATTGGCGCAGCAACCGGAGGTTTTTCAGATGTGCTTCTACAAAACGGCGCGGAGCATGTATATGCCATTGATGTGGGGTACGGGCAGCTTGATTGGAAAATCCGGAATGACCCGCGGGTGACTGTGATGGAGCGTACGAACGCCCGTTATCTTCAATGCTCAGATATTGGTGGTGTAATACCTGATATTACGGTGATGGATGTTTCCTTTATATCTGTGAAGCTACTCCTGCCTGTAGCCGCAGCATTGATGGCACACAAAGGGCTTTTGTGCATTTTAATTAAACCGCAGTTTGAAGCGGGACGTGAGAACGTTGGCAAGAAGGGTGTAGTTCGAGATCCGAAGGTGCATGAGGCGGTTGTGCGCTCTGTTCGCGATTTCGCGCCTGAAATCGGCTATCATATGTCGATGCTTGATTTTTCTCCCATCAAAGGGCCTGAGGGAAATATCGAATACATTACGCGGCTTGATCCCAGCCTTGATGATCAAACCGGTGTATCCAATGAACTCATCGCGGATGTTGTCTCCGCCGCACATGGACTTTTGGATAAATCACCGGTTGAATGAATAACCTTTCTATGGTAGAATGAGGTGTGCGAACGCATATTCCTGCCTGATGATCAGTCCGAGTCAGGATATGTGAGGAAAGGCTGGCGCATGAATGCTAAACGTATACCTGATGATGCATCAGATGCGGGATGATGTGGATTCTCTTACCAAACAGGTCTCCGGCGCGCTACGTGCTGAAGGCCTGAATGTATGTTTGGAACCTTGGTTGAAAAAAGCAATGGGGGATGCCGACCCCTGCGATGCAATCAGCTTTGGCATGGATGTGATTGTCGCAGTAGGTGGTGATGGTACTCTCCTTCGAGCAGCTCAAACTGCTATTGCTTATAATGTTCCGCTGCTTGGCGTGAACATCGGTCGCATCGGTTTTCTGGTGGAAACGGAACTGGAATATCTTACCGATGCTTGCCGTCGGCTGCATGAAAATGATTTTACCATTGAAACCCGTATGATGCTGGATGTGGTGCGAGAGGATGGCACCGTGAGAACGGCGCTCAATGATGTGGTGATTAGCCGGGGCGGTTACGCCCGCTTGATTGCGGTAAAAGCGCTGGTAGGGGAAGAACTCATTGGCCGGTACATCGCGGATGGGTTAATCGTATCCACTCCATCAGGATCTACAGGATATTCGCTTTCTGCAGGGGGGCCGATTGTGTGCCCTGAGGTAGAATGCATGATACTGTCACCTATTTGTCCGCACTCGCTGCAACACAGGCCGGTAGTTGCGAACGCAGCGCAGCCCATTACGATTGAATTGGATTGTGCTCCTGAGCAAACCGCGCAATTGGATGTGGATGGACAGATAGTGGGTACGCTGGCCGGCAGAGAAACGGTCACAATTCGACGCTCCAACACCGTTACCAAACTTATTCGCTTTGGCGCACACACTTTCTTCCACCGCATTCGTGCGAAACTGACCGAATGGAGCTGCTGAACAGGAGGTTCCCCCTATGAAATCAACCCGACAGAACGCGATTCTCGAAGTGATTCGGGATAAGGACATTGAAACACAGGAGGAGCTGGCTGATGAACTGCGACACAAGGATTTTAAAGTGACGCAGGCGACTGTGTCGCGCGACATCCGTGAACTCAGGCTTTTAAAAGTGCTGTCTGCAGCTGGCACATATAAATATGCTACGGCGGATAAACCTGAAAATGGGCTGAGCGATCGTTTTCACCGCATTTTCAGCGAATCGGTGCTAAGCATAACGCATACCTACAATCAAGTGATCATCAAAACCCTGACAGGCAGTGCCAATGTAGCTGCCGAAATGATCGACAGCCTGCGTTGGCCGGAAATCCTCGGCACACTTGCCGGAGACAATACCATTCTGATGATCGTGCGCACGGTTGAAGAGGTTGACACCATTCTACGCCGCATTGATGATATGCTGCGTTAACCTTTGTATAAAGGATGTGCGTGAAACATGCTTGTATCCATGACCGTGCGCAACATTGCGCTCATCGAGCATCTTGACGTGCAGTTTTACAACGGCTTGCATGTTTTAACTGGCGAAACAGGTGCGGGCAAATCGATTGTAGTGGACTCGATCAACCTGATGCTTGGCGAACGCGCGGATCGAGGGCTCATACGCACAGGTTGTGAAAAAGGCGTTGTAGAGGCAATATTTGACATTTCTGATTGCCCGCAAGTTCGTGAAATGCTTTCTGCTGAATCGCTGGAAGCAGATGGCAATATTATTTCGGTAATGCGCGAAATTAGCACCTCCGACCGCAACGTATGCCGTGTGTGTGGCGTGATTGTGCCACTCAATTTTTTGAAACAGATTTCCAGCTTTCTGGTAGATATTCACGGGCAGCATGAACACCAGAGCCTTCTGGCGGAGAAGAATCATCTGGGCTTTTTAGATTCCTTTGGGGATGATACACATCAGGCTTTAATAGGCGATGTGGCAATCAAGTGCCATGCATGGAGAGAAAGCAGCTCTGCGTTCAGCACGTTGCGCAAGGAAAACGCACAGCGAGAGGAACGCATGGAGTTTATCACGTCCCGATGCCGAGAGTTAGATGCCGCGAAACTGGAAATTGGCGAAGAAGCCAAACTTTTACAACAACGCGCAAAGCTCGCAGATGCAGAAAAAATCAATAATGCCATTGAAACCGCATACGGCAATCTGACCGCTGCTGAAGGTGGCCGTATTGGGGTAACCGCACTTTTACGGGAAGCCATGGATGAAATGCAGCACATCTCGGAATACGATCCTCGGTTTAAGGCACTATCAGATCGGCTGTCTTCTGCGTTTTATGAGGCCGAGGAGATGGGTATTGAGCTACGTGACGCACTTGAAGGGGAGAGTTTTGATCCTGAGAAAAACGAACAGATCATGGCGCGACTGGATCAATACCGAAGGCTTACGAAACGCTATGCCATGGAAGCAGACGACTTGGTTGACTATGCTGATCGCCTGAGAGAGGAGATCAAATCGCTTAAAACCATGGATGATCGTCTGAGAATTGCCGAAACGGAGTTTAAAGCAAAGCTCACCGAATACAGAGCTGCTGCGCACCTGTTAACTGAATCACGCAAGACGTTGGCGAAGCATTTCGAAAGTCTGATGGAGGATCAGTTGAAGGATCTGGGCATGGGCAAAACCCATTTTGAATGTGTATTTGAAGAGCCTTCACCGGATCAGAAGCGTGTACCTTCCATCCATGGCGATGATCAAATTGAATTTTTTATTGCCCCCAACATCGGCGAGCCGCTTAAACCACTTTCCAAAACCGCATCCGGTGGTGAACTTTCACGCATTATGCTGGCAATGAAAGCGGCTGCGGCTGATCGCAATATGATCCCAACGATGATATTTGACGAGATCGACACGGGAATCAGTGGCCATATTGCAAGTGTTGTAGCGGAAAAAATGGACGATATCGCACGCTATCATCAGGTCATCTGCGTTACACATCTTGCCCAAATTGCCTCTATGGGCGATAAACAATATCGTGTGCAAAAAAGTGTGGTAGGGGAGCGCACCATCACAACGGTTGCAGAGCTATCGCCGGAAGAGCGTGTGGAGGAAATCGCCCGATTGGTTGGCGCAGATGACCAGCATCAGGAAAGTGGTCTGGCACATGCGCGCAACATGCTTTCTGCTGCATGGGAACGTAAACATCGTCAAAAAGAATGATATGGTAAGGCTCGCAGCGGGCATATAGGCTCGTTTGCGGGCTTTTTTGCACGCGATCCTAAAACTGCTACAATGAATTCTGTTGTTGAGCGTCGAGAAAAGCCCATTTTGGAAGCAACTCATTTTACCAGTGGGACAATTTTCACCCAGATACGCTTAGTAGCTTCTAGTTTGAATCGTTTTATGCTATACTAACAACGATGGCATCTACCGTGCCCATTTCTTTTTTGAGCTCAATAGGAAGGATAGAGGTTCATGAGTCTGTTTCACGTATTCCCCGGCGGGATTCATCCCCATGAAGGAATCAACGGGAAAGCGATTACCTCCCAAATGCCGATTATCGAGCCGCCGCTTCCCTCCCGTGTGGTTATACCATTACAACAGCATATCGGCGCACCTTGTAAAAGTCTTGTAGTTAAAGGCGACCCCGTGAAGGTCGGCATGATGATTGGCGAGCCCGTCGGGTTCGTGAGCGCCGCTGTACATGCGAGTGTGTCAGGTACAGTGGTGGATGTTCGACCCTGCATTATGGCGAATGGTCTCCTTACCAACAGTGTGATTATTGATAACGATGGTAAGGATGAGTGGGTTGATCTGACGCCTGTAGCACAACCGGAGTTGCTTGACGCAAAAGCGCTGTCCGAGCTAGCGCGTCGCGCAGGACTTGTGGGCCTTGGTGGTGCTACTTTTCCGCATGCTGTTAAATTTCTGCCTCCTGCGAACACGCCCGTCGATTTTTTGATTATCAATGGTGAAGAATGTGAACCGTATCTTTCCGCAGACCATCAACTGATGTTGACAAAAGCGAAAGAAATTGTAGACGGTGCGAAGATAATCCGCAAAACACTCAATATCCCCAAGGTATATATCGGAATTGAAAACAACAAGGCAGATGCGATTCGGGTTGTAACCGATGCCTGCAAAGATGATCCTGCTTTTACGGTTATTTCTATGCCGGTGAATTACCCGCAGGGTAGCGAAAAACAACTGGTTTATTCGCTGACCGGACGCATTGTACCCGAAGGTGGTTTGCCGCTGGATCAGGGTGCGATCGTTGTGAATGTTGGCAGTTGCTATGCATTGCAACGCGCCGTATTTGAAGGAAGGCCTCTGATCGATCGTGTTGTGACTGTAAGCGGATGTGTTCATAAGCCAGCGAATTATCTCGTTCGTATCGGAACGCCGATCGAATGGTTAATCGATACCTCCGGAGGATTGCTCCCGCAGGCGAGCGTGTTGTTATACGGCGGTCCGATGATGGGCATGGCTATCAATCGACTCGATATACCTGTAACCAAAGGATGCTCCGGCATTACGGTTTTGGAGAAGCTATCCGCACAGAAGGGCGAGAGCAATTGCATCCGTTGCGGGCGCTGCGCCCGTGTATGCCCCATGAAACTGGTGCCAGCCACACTGGATAAGCTGGCCCGTAAAGAAATGCACGAAGAAGCTGAAAAGCAGGGTGTGCTCAACTGCCTGGAATGCGGCGCGTGTGCATGGAGTTGCCCGGCTAAGCGCGAACTGACGCAGAGTTGCCGACTGAGCAAAAAAGTAATAATGGAGCGCCGCAGAGCAGAAGCGCAAAAACAGAAGGAGGGAAAGTAGAATGCTACGCAAGCTATATGTGGGTTCTTCTCCTCATCTGCGAAACGAAGATGTTTCTACCACCCGCCTGATGCTGGATGTGATCATCGCTATGCTTCCAACAGCCATTGCAAGCATATGGTTTTTTGGAGCAGGCGCGCTTACCCTGATCCTTGTCGCAATCGCAAGTGCAGTCGTTGCCGAATGTTTCTACCAAAAGTACACCAAGCAGACGGTAACCATCTCCGACCTGAGCGCTGTGGTCACAGGGATGCTGGTGGCGTTCAATCTGCCTGCCAGTGCCCCATGGTGGGTGGCGATGGTTGGTTCCTTGATTGCCATTATTCTGGTGAAACAGATCTTTGGCGGACTTGGCAATAACTTCATGAACCCGGCGCTGATTGCTCGCACCATCATGATGCTGTCATGGGCATCGCTGATGGCAGCCAATGTGTTGCCGCATGCCGGTCAATGGCTTGCACCGGAATCAGTGGATGCGGTCGCCTCCGCGACGCCGCTGGGTTCTTCGCCTGCCGCGTACACGCTGTGGCAGTTGTTCTCCGGCAATATACCCGGTATGCTTGGCGAAACGTGTAAACTGACACTGCTGTTGGGTGGGGTATACCTAATCGTTCGACGCGTGATCGACTGGCGTATACCGGCGTCGTTCATCGCAACGGCAGCAATCCTGTTCTGGATTAAAACCGGCACATTCTACTCCGTTGAGAGTGGTGCGGACAATGTTTTGTATCAGCTTTTGAGCGGTGGATTGATTTTAGGCGCATTCTTCATGGCGACGGATTATGTAACCAGCCCTGTAAGCCTCTGGGGTCGCGTGATTATGGGTGTAGGCTGTGCTACTGTGTTGTTTGTAATTCGTGCTTATAACCCATCCTACCCCGAGGGTTGCTCATTCGCAATCCTCTTTATGAACGTACTTACACCGCTGATTGACAAGCTGACGGTACCAAAGCCCTTTGGACGCGGCAAACCGGCAAAAGCCGCCAGGGAGGTGTGACCATGGGCAAGACGAAGCTAAGTTCCATATTTACCAATGGGATTTTCAACGAAAATCCGACTTTCCGCCTAGTACTGGGTATGTGCCCGACGCTGGCCATCTCTACCGCGGTCACGCAAGGCATTGGTATGGGACTTGCCACCACGTTTGTACTGGTATTCAGCAACCTGGTAATCTCACTGCTGCGCAATATCATCCCTGAAAAGGTACGTATTCCAGCGTTCGTAGTTGTGATCGCGACGTTTGTGACTATTGTTGATCTTCTGATGAAGGCATATGTACCTTCACTCAGCCAATCTTTGGGGTTATATATTCCTTTGATTGTCGTTAACTGCATCATTTTCGCTCGCGCCGAAAGCTACGCATTCAAAAATCCACCGATGGCCTCGCTCGTGGATGGACTTGGTATGGGTGTCGGATTTACGTTGGCGTTGATTTTGCTCTCCTCAGTGCGTGAGGTACTAGGCAGCGGAACGTTCCTAGGGATTCAGGTCATGCCTGCTGCATATCACCCGATGTCCATTATCATTCGGCCTCCGGGTGGGTTTATCATGCTTGGTATTTTGCTGTTGTTGGTAAATGCTATGGCGAAAGCGTTTGAAAAACGTAAGCAGACAAAATCGAAGGAGGAGATCGCATGAGCAGCTTACTGTTAATTATTGTCGGCGGCGTGCTGGTCAATAACTTCATAATGTCCCAATTCCTGGGTATATGCGCGTTTCTGGGTGTATCCAACAAAACGGAAACAGCATTTGGTATGGGTATGGCCGTCACATTTGTGATGGCGATTGCTTCACTGTTTACTTTTTTTATACAGCGATACCTGCTCATTCCCCTTAAACTGGAATACATGCAGACAATTGCTTTCATCCTGATCATCGCAGTGTTGGTACAGATCGTGGAAATGGTGCTTAAAAAAACCAGCCGTGCGCTCTACATGGCACTGGGCGTATATCTACCGCTGATTACCACAAACTGCGCGGTGCTCGGCGTAGCGATCAACAACACAACGGCGATTGACGGCGGTTATAATCTGATTCAATCCGTTGTAAACGGAACAGCTGGCGCGCTAGGCTTTACCCTGGCGATTGTAGCCTTTGCAGCCATCCGCGAACGGTTGGCGATCGGCAATCTGCCAAAATGGATGGATGGTTTTCCCGGCGCACTGATTGGCGCCGGCCTTATGTCCATCGCATTTCAGGGTTTCTCTGGCTTGATTCATTAAAGGAGGTCGCAAATAATGACCGGCATTTTAATCGGGACGGGCGTTTTGGCGGCCATCGCTTTGGTGTTTGGGCTGTTGTTAACGCTGGTGAACAAGGTGTTTGAGGTGCCAACCGATCCTCGCCGCGACGAGATCCGCGCATTGCTTCCGGGAGCAAACTGTGGCGCTTGTGGCTATCCGGGCTGTGATGGCTTAGCAGATGCGATATTTGCCGGTAATGCGCCTGTAGATGCCTGCACCGTTGGTGGCAGTATTGTGACTAACAAAGTGGCAGCCATCGTAGGTAAGGCAGCCGGAGCGGAGCAAGTGCGCAAAGTGGCGACAGTAGTATGCCAGGGCACACTCAGCCGATGCGGCGAAAAATTCACATACCATGGCATTCAGGACTGTGTGGCCGCGACGCTCATCAATGATGGAAACCGCACCTGTCAATATGCCTGCCTGGGTTTAGGCACCTGTGTACAGGTTTGCAGGTTTGATGCAATACGGATCGACGAGCATGATAAGATCGCAGTAGTGGATATCGTAAAATGTACCAGTTGTGGAGCTTGTGTTAAATCCTGCCCCAAAAAAGTGCTTAGTATGCAAGCTGTCAATTTGCCTGTGCGTGTGCTATGCCGTGCTGCGGAAGAAGGCTACTTGGTAAGTGATAATTGTAAAGTTGGCTGTATAGGCTGCGAGCTATGCATGAGAATATGCAAGTTTGATGCTATCACCATGGTAAATCATCTGCCGGTGATTGATTTGAATAGGTGTACCAGCTGCATGATGTGCGCCGAAGTATGTCCGACGACCGCCATGTGGGGAGATTTTGATCACCGTCGCATCGCGCTGATAGACCGCGATCTGTGCATCGGATGCGACATCTGTAAAAAAACCTGTCAATTTGATGCGATTTCTGGTGTACGTAAGGGGATTTATGAGGTTACCGAGGCGTGTACAGGTTGCGGCCAATGTGTGCCAAAGTGCCCGAAGAGCGCTATTTCGCTGCCAATTCGTGAGCATTTACGGGATGCGAATGCCAAAGCCGGTACCGACGAAGGCGAATCCGTTGTGCTGACAAAGGAAGACTGCAAACAAGAAAGCAAGGAAACGCAAGCATGAAACTAGGTTTTATCGGTGCAGGCAACATGGCGACGGCTATTTTGAAGGGCGTCATCGGAAAAGGATTTTTAAAGCCGGAAGAAATTGCGATTTTTGACGTCAGCCCAGCGCAATGTGAAAAACTTTCGGAGCAATTTCCCATCCATGTTGCACAGTCACAGGAGGAGCTTATCGAATCCTGCGACCATATCCTTCTGGCTGTGAAGCCTATCTATCTGAAGCGGGTGCTTGAGAAGGCACAACCGTTGGCAAGTGGCAAGGATTTCATCTCTATCGCCGCTGGATGGACATTTGCGATGCTAACGGAGATTTTGAATGCGGAAAGCGGCGCGCGGGTGCTTCGTACCATGCCTAACACTCCCGCGATGGTTGGTGCGGGGTTTACAGCATTATGTGAACAGACGACACTGACGGATGAATCCTTCGCGTGGTCCTTGGAGCTGTTTCAAACGTTGGGCGAAGTCGCTGTACTACCGGAAACGCTTTTCGATGCGGTTGTTGCTCTTACAGGTAGCAGTCCGGCGTATGTGTTCATCTTTATTGAGGCGATGGCTGATGCTGCTGTGAAGTTGGGTATGCCTCGTGCGCTTGCTTACAGGGCAGCAGCGCAAGCTGTCATGGGATCAGCAAAAATGGTATTGGATACAGACGAGCATCCAGCAAAATTGAAAGATATGGTATGCTCCCCTGCAGGCACAACCATCGAGGCGGTCGCCTCTCTGGAACGTGATGGCTTCCGCAGCGCAGTAATCGATGCGATGACAGCCTGCGCTGAAAAGAGCAGAGCCATGAGTCGAAACGACAAGACGAAAGCCTGAGGAATAGCATCATGACACAGATATCGGAAACGCCATTAAAGCGAGTACAACTCTA
>Ga0302286_10000642_pt1 | contig 28031 bp, 19 predicted proteins | sample III_Fen_E2_3_FD_198765 | JGI IMG/M metagenome (GOLD analysis project Ga0302286, IMG submission 198765) | Peat permafrost microbial communities from Stordalen Mire near Abisko, Sweden - III_Fen_E2_3 | ecosystem: Environmental > Terrestrial > Soil > Wetlands > Permafrost | place: Sweden: Abisko...
TGCAATCCAGAAACGTAGAATCCGGAATACTTGTAACTAAGCATGGTATAGTTACAGCCTTTAAGCCAGTACAGCCCATAAAAGCATTACTTCCAACTCTTGTAACCGAACCTGGAATAGTTATATTAGTTAAACCAGTACAGCTTTTAAAAGCAGAACTTCCAATGCTTTTAACTGAACTTGGAATAGTTACATTCGTTAAGTTAGCACAGCCATCGAAAGCATAATTCCCAATACTTGTAACCGAATTTGGTAAAGCTACACTTTTCACCCTGGAATTGAAAGCAAAGATGGGTAGTTCATCTTTCTTATAGATGTACTTACTGGTTGTACCTTCAAATCCGTCATACCCACTTATTGATACTCCACTTATATCAATAGTTGTCAAAGAGGGCATCTCATCTCTCATTGACTTAAAGCCACGCGCATCAATAGTACCTAAGATAATCAGATTCGTAATTTGATCTCTTATACCAGCAAGTGCGCCTGTAAGGTTGCCGGGAGAGGCCTCTTTAATAGTCACAGTCATATCCTTTAAAGCAGTACAACCCATGAAAGCGATGGGGTTTATATTTGTAGCTGCATTTTGAATGGTAATATTGGTTAAGCTACTGCAAGAACCGAAAGCTTGGCCCCCAATACTTGTAACCGAACTAGGAATAGTTACAGCAGGTAAGGATTTACAATAATAGAAAGCATATTTCTCAATACTTTTAACCGAATTCCCAATATTTAAAACTGTTAATAGCTCGCAACCCATAAATGCAGAACTCCCAATTCTTGTAACCGAACCTGGAATAGTTATATTAGTTAAACCAGTACAGCTTCCAAAAGCATCACCTCCAATACTTGTAACCGAATTCGAAATATTTACAACTGTTAATGACTTGCAAGCTAAAAATGCAGCATCCCCAATACTTGTAACCGAACTAGGAATAGTTACAGTTGCTATGGATGTACGACTGAAAGCACTGGTGGGTAGAACATCTTTATCGTAGTGGAGGACGCTAAACCATGAACCGTTAGGTCCGTTATACTCACTTATTGATACATTTTTTAAATCAATAGTTTTCAAAGCCCACATTTTATCTTTCATTGTTTTAAAGTCGGTCGCATCAATAGTACCTGAGATAGTTAGATCTTTAGTTGCTTCTTGTTGCTCAGGCGTAAGTGCGCTTGAAAGGCAACCGGCAGTGGCTTCTGTAATAGTGGCAGTAGTACCGGTGATGGTAACTTTTGCGGCATAAAGGTTAGTGCTTAGCCATACACATGCCATGATAAAGAGTGTATTTTTTTTCATAATCGTTTTCTCCTTTCTTACATAATTAGTTTGTTTTTAAAGTTAACCTATGTTTTGTTATTCTTTACTTTGGTTTATCTGTGATTTCGATATCAAAATTATACGCTAAAGGTAGAGGGTGTTTTACTTATTAGGATGTTTATGGAGGGTACATTAGGGGTACATCTTTAAAAAAATATAAAAAAGTTGAATTGCAGGTCTTTCCTTTGATCAAAAGAGACCTTGTGTTGGTCGTGTTTATTGCAGATTTAATCATTGACCCGAAGAAAATCTCTTGTTTGTCCGGTATGTAGCTTTGCCAACTGCGTTTAGCATAAATATTAGTTAAATAGAATGATGCGTTGGAAAGTACACATTGCTGTATTTATATTTGTAGGAGAAGGGCTTATTTTTTCCAGGTCCTTTGAGTGGACTTGTACCCTTTTTGTACCCTTGAAAATAAAGTGAGCCGTATTTTAAGTTTGTATCTTTGCAATCTATTTTTTTTATGTTTTGTATGGGTTGTAGAACTTTATTATACATATTGGAGTAATGAGTTGCTAGTGTTTTAACTATTATTTTATTATAAATTTGAAGTTGTTTGTTTTTTATATAGAGAGTAAGTAATGCCAACATGACTTATTATATTCAGAGTATTATATTTTTAAAAGCACAAAAAAATCACGCAAATGAACTCGATTAAAGAATCACGTATATACCTGCTTTTGTTTTCTATCAGACCTACAGTACAGCGTGAAGCAATAATGGATTATTTATTAAAAAATAGATGTCATCCTACAGTAGATGATATTTATATGGAGTTAAGAAAAACAATACCTACTTTATCGAGAATGACCATCTATAACTCTCTTGATTTCTTTATAAGGCAAGGGGCTGTTCAATCATTTCAGGTAAGTAATGAAAGTGTGCGATATGATATAGAAACTGATGCTCACGCTCACTTTGTTTGTAAAACTTGTGGGCTAATTCATAATGTTGAGAGTCATAACTCATCGCTGTTCGCTTTTCCCAAAAAAACTAAATTTGCTATATCTTCTGTTGACGTTTTGTATATAGGGGTTTGTCAATCATGCCTACTTAAATCTCAGTTCAATTCGTATTTTCATTAAAATTTGCCTAAAGGATTTCATTGTGAGCACAAATACTATATTCTTTGGAAGTAATGGACTTTCCAATAAAGATGTTTGTTAAAGCATTATTTCATGTTGTAGAAAAAGTTTTATTAAACATTTTTTTGCTCATAAATAGGTTTTCAACACGCTATTTATTGGATATAGAGATTTGTTATAGACTAATGCAAAAATGACTATGAAAAGAAAAATCATTATTATAACTATAATTGCACAATGTTTTATTGGTAGTTGTTGGGTCAGTGCTCAGTCAAAAAATTGGTTGAGTTATGATGTGGGTGCCGGAATGTCAACAGGTGATGATCCATTATTCATCAATGTTTCTACTGTTGTGGTTGGCTATAAAAGGGTTATTTGGAAAGATCGACTGAGACTTCAACCGGCTTTGGAATTCGGGAGCTCCTGGAAAGGGATGAAAACGGATCTGCGCGATGAAGTTACCAATTCGCTGCGTCTTAAACTGTCTTTAGATTATGATTTGATCTATTATAAGAAAATTTCATTAAATGTAGCAGCTGGAGGATTTGTCGGTTATTCGAGAACATTGAAGGGGACAGGTGCTGAGTTTAATTCTGCAATGTCGTCAGATATAATGTTTAATGTGTCCGAATACTCGGATGCCTTTAATTGTGGCGCCTTATTAGCTGCAGGTATTCGAATCGTTCCATGGAATAAAGAATGTGCCTTTAGAATTACTCCACTTAGTTTATGTGTTGCGCGTAATCGATTAGAATTTCGTGCTTTAATAGGTTTGGATGTAAGGCTCAATGGAAAAGAGGCGAATACCAAAAAATGACAACTATGATTTTAATCTCTTAGTTTGCTTTTATAACAGCCTCGCTCAGACTTGCTCCAGACAAATTGGTGTCAACAAACACTCAATGATATGTTATCAAACTTTAAATAGGTGCTTTCGAAACCATTGTTGAACTTATTATATAGAAGATTTGATAGATGCGCTATTTAGGAATGTTATGGAATCGGAGTTGGGGTAAAACGTCGACAAGTGATGGATGATATTAAGTTTATGGAAAGTGAACAGGGCTGGAATATATCACTTGAACATATCCGTGATGGCGATATTCGTGGAGAAGAAAACTTTCGATGAATTCGTTTTTTTAATTTTCAGAGAATTTAATGAATATTACTCTCACAATACGTTTAAAGAGACATCGATCTATGGCATTCATGTCGTTTACAGACGTTTCCGTAATATGGATGAATGCTGGTATTTGAGTGGTGATTTACATATTTATCTCCTGAATACCTAGAAGTCAAACCATTAAAAACTCGCTTAGGAAGAAAATCAATTAGTTGATTAAAAATCTACTTCTTTGAATACGCTACTATAAAATTAACCATTTGGAGCAAGATAGAAATTTTTAGTAGACACTCATGAGATACATTTATACTAAAAAGAACGTAGGAGCTTCTTCTCCTAATTCACATAGATAAATTAATGAAAAAAACCATTTTACAACGGCAAATGAATTGTAGATGTCTAAAAACATTCATTTTAGTCTGTTTATTAGTAATCATCGGAGTTTCAGCAAATGCCGCAAACTTTACGGTTAGTACTGAAGCTGAATTTGATGCAGCATATGCCAGTTCAACTACAAATGATGTCATTATCCTTACAAACAACATTGTGGTGACTACTGAAAAAATCCTTAGTAAAAGCATTACTATCAATGGAAATGGTTTTACTATTTCTCTTCCAAATCCAGGTCTTGATGATATGGGAAGGTTTAATACTGCTGCCTCCGGATTTAGAGTATTCACTATTTCAGATAATTCTGAAGTAACTGTTCATGCACTGACTATAAAAGGAGGTGGTTCACAAGGTGCAATTTATGTTGATTCAATTGGAATACTTCATATGAATGAATGTGTCGTCAGCAACTCAAAGAATTCCAGAGGTGGAGGTGGAATTGTTAATCGTGGTTTGACTTATTTAAATAATTTACTTGTTAATAGAAATGCTGCGCAATATGGTGGTGGATTTCTGAATTCAGGAATTATGTTTATTGAAAATAGTACTTTTTCTGAAAACAGATCAACCAGTTCCGTAGGTGGTGGTGGAGCAGGTGAAAATCAGGGCTACTTATATATCAACAACTCTACTATTTCCAACAACCAAAGTACTGAGATTGGAGGTGGAATTAATAATAGAGGTACGATTTGTATTCTTAATAGTAATGTTACCGGGAATGTCTGTTATGGAGATTCTAAGGGTGGAGGAATTGGAAATAATGGAGTGGCCGTTTATGCGATAAATACACTTTTTGCTTACAATTATAGTCGAACAGGTGGAGATGTTACAAATCCGACTTCTTATCAGTTGGATGATATTATTGCATATTCGAACCAAAGAAATGTATGCTTATACAACTGTATATACCATGCTGCATTACCAGCCGAAACAAGTGATAAGATTGGTAATATACATTATACAGGTTTAGCAGATGGAAGTGATAATACGATTTTTACGGGAGGTTCTTCTTCAAACATAACTGATGGTACAGGTGTTGAAATCGGAACAGCAAAAGTATTCAGACCCTATTTAAAAAATTATAATGGATGTACTGTAACTGCATTAAAAACGGGTAGTTTTGTACTTAAGCCAGAAAATAGAGGAACTCAAACCCGATTTGCAAATAATAATAATGTTTCACTTGCGATTGCTTATTATAATACAAGCTCATCTTCTTGGGTTGATTTGAAAGGAACAAGTACGGCGAGTGAACTTATAAGTATAGATCAGGTAGGAACAACTAGAAGTAATCCACCGGCAATAGGTGCAATTCAAGGAGTTACCGATAATCTGTATCTGGTGAAAGTAAATGCAGCAACCAATGGTTCTGTAAATGGAGGAACATTATATGGTGATGTTTATGCAGCAGGAAGTTCTGTCAATCTAACAGCCATTCCTGATTTAGGCTATCATTTTGTTCGTTGGGATTATATGCTGGGTGGATCGGGTATAGCCTCAACTTCAAATCCCTACACTTTTTCAGTGACCTCAGACCTAACATTATCTCCAGTATTTGATGTAAATACCGCCAACGGTTATTCTATAACCTATATTGGGAATAATAATACAAGTGGAGATGCACCTGAAATTATTAAATACAGCACGCCAACAACTATAGCTGGACCAGGCACATTAAATAATACTGACTACAGCTTTGATGGTTGGAATACAAATGCCAATGGATCGGGAATAAGTTATGCAGTGGGCAGTACATATTCACAAGGTGCAAATCTGACTTTGTATGCAATGTGGACTCAAAACTCATCGGCTCCTACTGTCACTACTGATGCGGCTACCAATATTACTGCTACAGCTGCAATGCTAAATGGTAGTGTAAATGCAAATAATTATAATACAACAGTTTCCTTCGAATATGGGGTCTCTACAAGTTATGGATCAAGGGAAACTTTAGTAAGTACGGTTACCGGAACTTCTGCAACGCCTGTTAGTTATACTCTCACAGGCTTAATACCTAATACTACCTATCATTACAGGGTAAACGGAGTAAATTCAAGAGGAACAAGTAATGCCAGCGATATGACGTTTACAACTCTTGATATTGCCCCTCATATCAGTTATCTCACACCACTAACCTATACAGTAGGTATACCTATCACTGCTTTGATACCTACTAATACTGGTGGAGCAGTACCAGCAGGAGGTGATAGTGACGGTTTTATTTATACCGTCAGTCCGACTTTACCCACGGGTTTAAGTTTTGATAGAACTACGGGTACTATCAACGGAACCCCTACTGTGTTGAGTGCAGCTACAATGTACACGGTAACAGCTGCAAACAGTGGAGGCCTCTATGCTACTAGCATTAGTATCACAGTGAAGAATCCACAGACGATTACTTTTTCTGCCCTGCCAACTAAGACTTACGGTGATGCACCGTATGATCTTACTGCAACTACCAGTTCGGGACTGGGTTTAAGTTATAGCAGTGATAACTCAGCAGTAGCGACAGTCTCAGGTACTACCATAATCATTGTAGGAGCAGGAATAGCTACCATTACGGTTTCACAAGCAGGGGATGCTACTTATACCGCAGCACCGAATATCACTCAACAGCTAACGGTCAATAAAAAAGCATTGATGGTTACAGCAAGAATTGATACCAAAACCTATGATGGCACGACTGCTTCTACTCTCACACCAATAGTAGGCACACTGGTAGCTGGCGATTTAATCAATGTGTCTCCAACCCAAGTATTCGATCATGCAACTGTTGGAATACGTGTATTGACCGCATCTGGGCTAACCATTAAAAACAGTAGTACAGATGTAACAGGAAACTATGATATTAGCTACACATCGGCTACAGGCACTATCAATAAGTTTAGCTTAAGTGTAACCGCTATAGCTGATACTAAAACCTATGATGGCACTACTGCTTCTACTCGCACACCAATAGTAGGCACACTGGTAGCTGGCGATTTAATCAATGTGTCTCCAACCCAAGCTTTCGATAATGCAACCGTTGGAACACGTGTATTGACAGCTTCGGGATTAATCATCAAAAACAGTAATACAGATGTAACGGGTAATTATAACATTCAATACATAGCTGTCAACGGTAGTATCTCAGCAAAGATTTTGACAATAAAAGAGCCTGTCGTAACGCTTAATAAAGATTACGATGGAACCACTTTGGCCACAGTAACTGTCGGAGCGTTGTCGGGTGTGGTGGCAAGAGATGAAGGTAACATTGCAGTAACAGCAGCAGCAAATTATGATAATGCCACTGTTGGAGTTAACAAAACGATAAGGGTTATTTACACCTTAGTTGGTAGTGCAGCTAACAATTATATTGCACCAGCAGATTATGTAATTGCCGGAGCTCGCATACTAGAAACTATAAAGCTGAATCTATTATCTACGCCAACACCCGGTTGCGAAGGCACTGATATGCAATTGGCATATTCAGTTTTAAGTGGAACCCCAACGCAGTATAAAATAAACTTTGATGCCGCAGCGCAGACGGCAGGTATGCAGAATGTCAATTATACCAATTTAATTTCATTTGGCGAAAATGGTGTTGTTTCGTTTACACTTCCAACCAAAATAAAATATGGAACGTATCACGGAACATTGCAAATGAAATCTGAATTTGGTAAAGAAAGTTCTGTTTACAACTTCCAATTCACAATTAAAGTTTCATCGGATTATATAATACCAAAATTCGACGATGTATTATTGTGTGATAACAGCAGTAATACCTTTACTGCTTATCAATGGTATAAAGATGGAGTTGCTATAGCTGGTGCAACAGAACAGTTCTACAATGACCATATCCTGGATGGCTCTTATTCGTTGAAATTGACTACCACCGATGGTAAGACAGTTTATTCCTGTGATAAAGTGTTGACTGCTTCAAAAGCTAAAAAAGTAAATGCATATCCTAGTCCTTTGAAAGTAAGTGAGATATGTACGGTGAAAATGATCGGATTCTCGATTGAGGATTTGGAAGGGGCAAGCCTGTCGGTATATACTACACAAGGTATTTGTGTCTATCACTCTACTAAAGTTGAAAATGTAAACTTAATTAGTTTACCTCCTATGGCTGGAATGTATTTGGGCAGTGTCGTGACAGAAAAAGGGCAAAGAACTCAATTTAAAATAATTGTTGTAGGATAACAACGACAAATATACTTATCCAAGCACTTGAACTTTGGGTATGTATAATGTTAGAATAAGAGAAACATGAAGAGACAAATTATAATTGGATTAATCTTGCTAATTTGGATAACAATGCAAGCTCAGAAAAAAAATGGATATCTTAGTATAACGGCAGGTGGTGGTTTACATGGGCTCTCCTACAATTTACATGATGGATCTCAAAAAGGACAGTTTGGTTACACCTTGAATGTTGGATATAGCTACTTCTTTACTCATAATTGGGGCCTACAATCGGGTATTGGACTCCAGTCGTTCAATGCAGAGTCAACTCTTAACTACTTATCAAGTGTTCCGGATGTTGATTCTGATGGAGATTCCTATGTTTTTCGTACCAACTATAAGAATTGGAAAGAGAAACAAGAGGCGTTGTTTTTCAATATTCCACTAGCCCTTCAGTATAGGCGCTCAATTGGTAAGAAGTTTGGACTTCTGGGATCAGCAGGAGTCCAGATCTCGATTCCTATAAATACTAGTTATATAAACACTGGGGGTGAAATAGTCAGTACAGGTTATTATAGTCAATGGAACGTTGAATTGAAACATATGCCACAACATGGTTTTTCTACAAATACCATTGATTATAAAGGGAAGCTGTCTTTAAATCCGTCTTATATGGGCATAGTTGATTTAGGTAGCATCTATACTTTATCGTCCATCGTTGATTTGTACGTGGGAGGCTATATTAATTATGGGTTGAACAATGTGATAAAAGTGAGCAATAAAGAGATCTTTCAGCCTAATGGAGTTTACAATGGTGTGTTAGAAAGCACACAAACTTCTAAGGTAAACCTAGTAGTAATAGGTATCAAAGTCGGTATTTATTTCAAATTGGACAAAGTCACTAGATGTGGTTGCTTACAAATGAATTGACGACTGAAAGTAAAGTTTCGTATGTGAAGCTTATTTGAGGACAAAAATGACAAAACAGATACAAAAATGGAATAATATGTAGTTTTTGTGCAGACTCTGGTTATGCACAAGCGGAAAAAATGCTCATTTACATTACACAAAATAAAATTTAAAAACCATTTACAAGTTTTCTATATAAGATTATTAAAAATATTACAAAGATTAAATTTATTTTATAAAACTAAAAAAATCATGAAAAAGATTTTAATTACTCTATTAATTAGCATTTCGTATATTGTGAATGCACAAACTTATTTCTCTGACGATTTTAGCAATGGATTAGTAAACTTCACGACCTATGACATGGATGGACTTACCCCAACGTCAAACGTATCTCAGTATTTTGGAACTGCAGCACCCTACAATGCCTGGGTTGGAAAGGAGTCTTGTGCATTAAGCACCTCCAGTTATTCGCCGGGAGGAACTACAAACGATTGGCTTGTTACTACATTACCCATAGAGATTAAATCGTCACAAGCTAGCTTGGTATGGAAAGCTCGTGCTTGCTCCCTCTCTTTGTTGGATGGATACAAGGTATGCATTTCGACAACCGGTAATAAACCATCAGATTTTACCGATGCAGCCATTTTAATGATCCCAGAAGAGTCTTACAGTTTTACAACCCATGAAATAAGTCTTGCAAAATATGCCGGGTCAAAAATCTATATTGCTTTTGTAAATAATAGTACGAATAAATATGTATTGGCTATTGATGATATTTTTGTTGGAGCAACTGATTTTTCAATTGTAGCGAGTCCAAATCAATATTTCTTCCCAGGAGGGCAGTCTAGAATTATTAATGAAATAGTGAATACAGGAACTACAATAACACAGTTTAAAGCAGAATATACGTTTAATGGTCAGGTTCATACAAAACTATATTCAGGCTTAAATATCTTGCCAGGAGCAAGATATTCATTTGTATATGATGATTTAATTACAATAAACACCATAGGAAATTCAGTTGCATACACATTAAACATTAGTTCGGGTTCGACTTCTAAATCTATTGCTTGTAACGTAAGCTTGGCGTCTTTTAAAGCCCCGAAAAAAGTGATAGCAGAAGAAGCAACAGGGACCTGGTGTGGATGGTGTCCGAGAGGAGCTGTATATTTGAAAAGCACTTCTGAAAAATATCCTGATTCATTTATTGGAATAGCCGTACATAATGGTGATCCAATGACATATTCTGTATACGACACAGGTATTAATTCGTTTATATCGGGATATCCTAGTGGGGTAGTGGATCGAAAATATACTGTGGATCCTTCAGCTTTTGAATCTTCTTATTTGACAGCTTTAAATGATTTTTGTCCCGCTTCGTTTTCCTTATCAGCTGTTTATACTGATGCAACTAAGAAAAGTGTAAAACTAACAACTAACACTACTTTTAATACCAATTATAACGGTACTGCCAACTTCAGAATTGCATTTGTTGTAACCGAAAATAATGTAAAAGGAACTGCTACAGGGTATAATCAATCTAATTATTACGCTGGTGGTAGTTCTGGTACAATGGGCGGATTTGAAGCATTATCAAATCCTGTTCCGGCAGCTCAAATGACCTATCAGGATGTTGCACGTCAAATCTATAGCTCTTTTGTCGGCATTGCAGGCAGTGTACCTGCTACAATTAATTTAAATAAGGAATTGAAGTACGAATATACTATAACTTTGCCAACTGCAATTAACAATCTCTCTGAGGTTGATATAATTGCAATGTTGATTGATATCAATACTGGTCAGATAAAGAATGCAGATCGTATAAAAGCATCATCTCTCTTAGTTACATCTGTTGAATCACCCAAATCATCAAACTCTTCAGTTTTAGTGTTAAAAAGCGCGACTGAAATTTCTGTTGAAGTTGAAACAAATTCTGTTGGAGCTATAACTGCAAGTTTATATAGCATTGATGGCAAACGAATTTATATGTCCACAGTAAACAATGCATGTAAGCATAGTTTTATAATACAAAATAGTGGATTAAAAGGAGTTTACATCGTCAGTGTTAAAACAGCCGATGGGACTGCTGATAAAAAGATTATTTTATGATATATTTGTAATAAGTATTTATGAAGAGAATTAGTTTATTATGTTTTTTTATACTTATTGCTTTTGGGAGTTATTGCCAATTGCCATCAGTTTTGTTGAAAGACATCCAAGGTAAAAGTATAAATATGAGCCGGTTGAATAATAATGGAAAACCATTCATTATTAGTTTCTTTGCGTTATGGTGCAAACCTTGCCTTCGTGAATTGAATGCGATAAACGAAGTGTACGAGGAATGGCAAAATGAAACTGGCGTAAAAATTATTGCCGTTTCTATTGATGAAGGACAAAATGCAGATAAAGTAGCACCAGCCGTAAATGGATATGGTTGGAATTATGAAGTTCTGCTCGACAACAATCAAGAATTTATGCGGGCAATGAATGTAACATTAGTACCATGTCTTTTCATTATCAATGGAAATAATAAAATTGTACTCAGAAAGAGTTCGTATACAGATGGCTCGGAACAAGAGCTTATTTCAGAAATTCGCAAACTTTTGAAAAATAAATAAACTGAAATGCAAAAGCGTTGTGTCGCATTGTTATCATTCTCTTTTATTATAGCTTCGGTTTTGTCACAAGTCCCCGAAAATAAAGAGAAAGGTGGAATTTTATTGTCGGGTAAGTTTCAGACAGACATACTCGTACCTCAAATCGACCAAGTTATAGGGACAGAAAGTTATGATTCGAAAATTCTGTCAAATACTTACGGAGATCTTAACATTCTAAGTAAGTACGTTGATGCAGGTCTTCGTTTTGAAATGTATGAAAAACCATTACCCGGTTTTGGAACTGAATATGAAGGAATCGGAATTCCGTTTTTTTATTTAAAAAGTAAATATAAAAACTTGCAACTTATTATTGGTAACTTTTACGAACAATTTGGCAGCGGTATGATTTTTAGAACCTACGAAGAGAGAAGTTTTGGATTGGACAATTCTCTTCGGGGTGGTTTACTTACTTACCGGGGTAAAGGTTTTACCCTGAAAGTATTGGGTGGTTGTCAGCGTTATTATTGGGAATATACAAAGAGCAGCGTATATGGCGTTGATGCCGAAATGAATATAGACGAATGGATAAATCAGCTAAAAAATGATAAGATACGTATTCAGTATGGAGCCTCTTTTGTGAGTAAATATCAGCAAAGCGAAGATATTATGGCTTCGCTGAACGAAAATCTCAATTTACCGGAGCATGTAGGCGCTTTTGCTTCTAGGCTTAGAGTTCAAAAAGGGAAAGTAAGTTTATTGACCGAATATGCGATAAAAGTAAATGACCCTTCAACTGAGAATAATTATATTTACAAAAACGGAAGTGCATTTCTTATGTCAGGATCTTATTCTCAAAAAGGACTTGGTTTACTTTTACAAGCCAAACGAAGCGACAATATGGGATTTAAGAGTCAACGTGCCGAACGTGGACAAATGTTGAACATTAATTATCTACCGGCATTTACCAAACAACACACTTATGCTTTAGCAGCTTTATATTCTTATGCAACACAACCCGATGGAGAATGGGCGTTTCAAGGGGAATTTACACAAAATATTAAAAAAGGAACTGTCTTGGGAGGAAAGTCAGGAATTGATTTGAATGTCAATTTTTCAAGAGTGAATTCAATTAAAAAAAAATATCTGAATGCTGCAACTTTTGCTGTAATAGGAACGGATGGATATTCTTCTGATTTCTTTGCTATTGGTAAAGAATTGTATTATCAGGATTTTGATGTAGAAATTTCCAAGCATCTAACCAAAAGTTTTAGCATTAATGTCATGTATTTGAATCAGATGTATAATCAGCAAGTGATTGAAGGACATGCCAACAATGATGGAATTGTGCATTCAAATATCCTAGTGTTAGAAGGCAAATATAAGCTAAGTTCCAAAACGTTTCTTCGTTCGGAATTACAATACTTACATACTAGTCAAGATTATGGCGACTGGATGTTTGGATTACTAGAATTTTCGGTACTTCCATCATTTATGTTTACAGTGTCGGATATGTATAATAATGGTATATCAAATACTCATTATTATATGGCTTCAACCACTTATTCGCACAATGCACACAGGTTACAACTTTCATTCGGTCGTACACGAGCCGGTTTTAATTGTTCGGGTGGTGTTTGCCGCTATGTTCCGGCAAGTAAAGGTTTTCAAATTTCATATTTAATGAGTTTTTAAAATGCAGAATTTTACCAACACTCTTTCCTCTTTATTATCAGTTGCACTTACTTTGGTTTTAGTGTTGTTGTTTGTTTCATGTGATACAATAGAAAAAGGAAATTATCTGACTCCTGTTGAATTGCCAGAGACTAAGAAAAAAGTACTGATTGAAGATTATACCGGAATGAAATGTACGAATTGTCCCAGTGCTGCAAGTACTATTGATTCATTGAAAAAATACTATGGAGACAACATCGTTGCCGTAAGTATCCATGCTGGAGTTTATGCAAAACCATCGGGCATATTTGTCAAAGATTTCAGAACAGAATCAGGAACAATTTATAATTCGAATTTTAGTATCGATGCTTATCCTACAGGGTTAGTTAATCGAACGACATACCATAATAAGACAAAGCTTGATTATTCGGAATTGAATGGAGCTGTCATTCAGCAAATAGCTCAGGAATCTCAACTGGGAATCAAAATTACAAATCATTGGAATGAAAATAACAGAAATATCGAAGTTATTCTTGACATTCCAATTTTTAAAGAAATAACTGATGAACTTAAACTTCAGGTATGGTTGGTTGAAGATAGTATCATTGCACCTCAAGTGAATGGATCTGCTATAGAGAATAACTATATACACAAACATGTATTCCGAGATGCATTAAATGGAACTTGGGGTGAAGATTTAACTGGAGTAAGTAAAAATGCTGTCTTAAGTAGAACAGTTAGATATGAATTGCCAATTTCGTATGTTTCTAATAATTGTAGTATAGTTGCTTTTATATATCTGACAAAGGATAAATCTGTTATACAGGTAAATGAATTAAAAATTAAAAATTAGTTTCTGAAAATTAAGTTGAATGAATACAAAAAAAGGATGGGGAAAAGGTATTTGTTACCAATATTAATATTGTTGAATATTAACGTATTTTCACAATCTATAGTTCTGTTTTCTAATGGAAAACAGTTAACTGATAAACAAACTATATATTTAGATTCCATTGATGCTAATTTAGGTTATATCAAAGCAATAATTGTCGTCAAAAATATAAGTGATGCTGAAATTGAAGTAAATGTTAGCAAAAAGCCAATTACTGTAATTGACAATAGCAGCAACTTGTTTTGTTGGGGAATCTATTGTTATTCGCCATTAGTTAATGAATCACGAAATGCAGTAAAAATTCCGGCAAAAACCATTAACGAGAGTTTTTATGCTGAATATGTACCTTCAGATGTAACTTCGGGTGAGACAGTAATTGAATATAAGTTTTACGAAGTTACTAATACATCAAATTCAGCAAGTGTAGTTGTCCATTTTGTCAAAAAAATCAGAACAGGATTAAATGAACTTCAAATGGGAGAATATTTTACACTATCATCTATTAAAAATACAAAAATAACTCAGGTTTCGTATAACCTGACTTCTAATTCGAATCTAATTGTGCAGAATGTATCTGGTCAAATTATAGGGGAATATCTTTTACCATTAGGAGCCGCGACCATAAATTTACCAATATATTTTAATAAAGGTCTGTATGTTTACTCAATAGCAAGATTAAACAGAATTTTAATTAGCAAAAAACTTCTTTATTATTAGATGAGGAACAGTAGTAACAATTTCTTCAGTATTATACATGATGGTCAATCTAACCAAGCATTGGTTCTTTCGATTACAAATCGTTTTTTATAAAGCTCATCATCAAATAGTGAAGCGTCATTCTTTCCATTTCTTTTATTGTATTTGATATTGTCGATAATATCGTTTTTATAGCAACATTCTCTAAATTCAGTTATATTAAAACCTGCATCTGTATTTAGGAATAAACCATCAAGACGTATATCGAAGTTTCTTAACGGACTTATCATATATTTAAAGTCAATAACAATATTAAATGAATCATTGTGATTCCGAGTTATTGGCTCACTAGATGCAATTGAAATCCCATTGTTGTCAACAAGAATAAGCATATTACTTGTTTTACATTTCTTTCTGCCTTGGTATTCGACTGCTTCTACACCTCTTTTAACAGGAGTGTGAGTGCCATCTAACTGAATAGTTGATAAGTCCAATACAGATTTAAATTTGACTAATAACATTTGCCAAAGTTTCTGCCAACTATCATTTTTATACCATTTCTGAAAATGAAAATAAACACTATTCCAACTGTAGCTTGTTTTGAAACATTGTTTCATTGGTAATTCTCTCCACTGATAACCAGTTTTCAAACGGTAAAGAATGGCTTGAACTACTTGATATAGTTTTTACTATTGTAATACTTCATGAATTACCAAATGTCAAATGAGAACATATCTCTTTTTTATTATTTTATTGTTTATCATATGTGATTTTTTTTTTTTTTCTATAAAGATAGTATTTATTAGTCAGATAATCAAATATATAACCGCATTTATTTAACTAATTTTAAACTTTAAACAACTTCATTTTCATGAAAAAATTATGATTTAGTCCTAAAATAGGTCTATTTATGTCTAAATTTTGTCTTGTGTAGTAAATAAATTACAAGTTGGAAGACGAAAAAATCCTACAAAGCGTTGATTTTGTATAGTTTGTCATATGGAGGTGATTTTTAGGCTTATCCTTTTTGCGGAGTTAGAGTATTAGACCGGTTCGGAGGGTTCTAAAAGATTGAGAATCATATATACATTCAGAAAGAGAAAAATAGAAATAGAAATGCTTTTTTCCCAACTTTGTGACCAATTTCTGATTTGTTTATATTATGCTAAGTTATTTGACAGATATAAACAAAATTGGATTAGAGACAACCGTTATAACGGTTCCCAAATAACAGATAAATTGTCAAACTAACATTCAACAATTTGAAATCAGTGTTTGTCTAAAGGGCGATACGAATGGTTTTATTCATTTCTATCTTATAGCCAGTTTGACCCCAAGGTGAATCCTACATTCCAATTCAATAGTTGCGCTGGGTTTTAGATACTTTCGCAAGTTGCTTAGGATGTTGTTCAACGCACCTTCTTTTAATTTATGCTGATCAGTATTCCAAACAAGTTCAATTATCTCTCGTTTACATATAAAAGTACCTTTGTTTCGACAGAGAAGGTCGAGTACCGCAGTTTCGTAATTATTCAAATGGAACTTGGAACCTTCGTATTTTATACTTTGTTCAGTAGGAAAAAAACTAAAGTTGCCAAATTGAAATATATTCTTTCTGTTGTCTTCGTAACTTGCTTTTTTCGACAATATATTTCTAATACGCATTTCAATTTCCATTACTCGGTAAGGTTTACGCACATAGTCGATGTTGGCAATGCTGAAGCCGTTTTTAAAATCTTCACTTTCGTCACGCGAAGTGGTGAAAATGATAGGAGTTTCATATTTTTTCCTAATCAGTTTGCCTATGTCAAAACCATCTAACTTTGTGTTTAGATTTACGTCAAGCAATATCAATTCAGGTTGAAAGCCAGCTAACTCTTTGATTATATTGTCACCATTGAAAACATGGCGAACTTCATAATCCATCATCTCAAGTGCCCCCATGAGTGTTGTTCCAAGGTTGATGTCATCCTCTATGAGTAATATTTTTGTCATTTTACTTCATGTTATTATACCTTCGGCTATATTATGTCTGCCGCGATATTTGATGAGCGTTATTAATTGTATTCTTGTGCGTATTTATATAACTGAATGTGTTTATGTTTACTGATAACTATCAACTATCAACTGTCAACTGCTGACTAATAAGCCTCACAATAAACTCACTCCCTACGCCAACCTCACTTTGTACGGTTACTTCGCCTTCGTGTTTTTCCACTATTGTTTTTACGTAGTTGAGTCCTATTCCGTAACCGTTAATTTTAGCGTCGTCGATATGTGCGCGGCTGTATTTATCAAAAATAAAGGGTAGCTTTTGGGGTGAAATACCAAAACCATTGTCTTTTATCGAAATCGCTATCTGGTTTAGCTCTTTCCATATAGTGATGACTAGTAGCACTTCGTTGTTCGAGTACTTGATAGCATTATCTATCAGGTTAGCAAAACATTGGCTAAGTAATCTCCTGTCACCTGATACCACTAATTCTTCACCAACGTACACTATTTGTATTGCTACACCTTTGTACGTATTGTTTACGAAGCGGGCTTTCAATTCATCAAATAGCTTTCGTAAGTCTATCAGTTTTTTGCATGGCACCAATAATCCTTCTTCCACTTTTGCAAGTGCCACTATCATATGTATTGTATCGTTCAGTTCGGTAGTTGCGTTCAATGATTTACTTACCAACAACTCCCGTTTAGTTTTATCTTCAGCAAAGGCCGGCATGGTAAGGCAATCCATATTTGTCGACAGGCTGGCTACCGGGCGTTTTAACTCGTGGGCAATCGTTCCCAAAAATTCATTTTTAAATAACACTAATTTTTTCTGTCGAGCTAAGGTCATAAGCAAAAATCTAAATGCAAACAAACAAGTAATTGAAAGGACTAATGAACTCAACAGCATTAACGCCATACGCCTGATAATAATTCCAAAAGGGTTGATCAATATGAGTTGAAGAGAGCGTTGTTTTGTAAAATCAATCTGAAGTAGCTGAGAATGTACTACTAAAAAAGAATTTCTGGCCGGATTTTTGGATTGAGCTAATATTTTTCCTGTGCGTGGATTGATAAGGTTGATAATATACTCCGACTGAATTTTGCGTAATTGTAAAATTGGACCTGTCATATTATCAAGTTTATGAAGGTCTAATGGGATGTTTTTACTCAAATAGGTGTTCAGTACTAAGTCCAGAAAAAGTGAAAGGTTGTTTCTATATTCGTTTGCTAGTTCAATACTTGCGGATGCTGTATTTTCTTTAGTGGATAGAGATGCTGTTTTCAACGTATCTTCACCTATAGAGTGTTTATATTCTTGATTTCTTATACTTAAATCTTTCCGAAATGCTTCCTGTAGAATTGCATTCGATTCTCGTACCAGTCCTGCCTGGGTTGTTTGGTAATAATCGGACACCAAGTACGCTTGCGTTACCATAATTAATAGTAGGCAGCAGCCTGCAATATAAGAAATCTGTTTTGGGGACATTCTTTTTAGTTGTAAGTAAAAGATTGACAGTAAGTCATATCGACTTACTTTATATAAAAGTCTCACAATGAACTCATAGAGTTGTCACAAGCAAAAAATTGTTTTTTATTTGCTACCAAAAGTACTAAAATTAATCAAAATTAATGCTATTTCCCTGTATATTTAACTAAATATCTTTTAAGCCTATGTTTGTATATTTTATATTAATATTTATTATGTAAAATGTGAGAGGCTTGTGAGAAAATTAGTAGAATCTTGTGAGTTGTTGTTAATGAAATTAGCTATAATATTGCAGTATCAAATTAATCGATAAAAAATATGAATATGAAAAAAGAGAAAAAAGATGCTGCAAACTTTTCAAAATTAAGCGCAACTCAAATGAGAAAGATTGAGGGTGGATATTGGGTTGAAATTAAGAATTCAGATGGCAGTACAACTAAAATCTGGGTATAAAATAAAATTATTTTTTGTTTGTGAACTAGAGAGTAGCGTAAAGTGAATGAATGACCTTTGCTAGTCCGGCAGACAGTGTTAAATGACTAACTGCCGGATTTTTTTTGTAAATAAAGATTTGAAAAAATAGGTTCAAAACAGAGATTAATAACCGTCTATTTGTATAAATCGATATTTTTTTTGAGGTTATCATTATGGCTCTCAATCTAACTTTGGCAACGCTATTAACGACATAAAGCAGCAAAAGTGTTATAAATATATTCAGTTACAAACATAAATAATACCCTGTTCTACAACACAGGAAGGCAATGATACCAAAGCTTATTGCAGCATATATACTACAAAATTTAGGAAGCAATCGCAATTTGAGGTAAATGTATTATAAAAATCAGAAATTCGCTGCACGTTGCGGGGGATGTATCTCGAAAATTTGAGATTTACATATTGTAGCGGGAAAGTTCTTATAAAAGTTAGAGTTTACCTGAGTGATGCAGATACTGTCCGACAATAATTGGAAAACAACCGCTTAAAGTGCGATCTATAAAATCAATTTATAAACTTTTTTACTTACTGGATTATGAAAAAAAACTTTTGGAGTCTGAATGTTGGCGTTATTGCCAATCTGGCCACACGAGTTATTGAAATTTCAGTGAAGACGGTTTATTTGAAACTTGTAGAGAATTTGCCATTTTTGCAAAAACTGACGGAAGCAAACACCGCCTATCATGCAGTGATTGTTAAACCAAGCTACAGCGGTAAAGGAAAAAATGTTGCAGAAGCCGACCTACTGCGTGATAACCGTTTTCAGAGATTAAAAAATGTAATTTTGGGGTTGATTCAACTCAATGGAATTACTTATCATCAGGATGCTGTGGACTTAAATGCTGTTGTCAAACTACATGGGACTGACTTCTATCGTTACACATATGATGACGAATCTACCCATTTGAATCAACTGATATTGGATTTTGAAAAACCCGAAAACATTACCCGATTAGAACATCTCAATCTTATCGGAGCTTTTACACTACTTAAAGCATCTCAAACCGAATTTGTACAATTAGTGAACGGACAGTCCAAAGCTGATTCGATACTTCGCGGTATGGAGTCGGCTTCATCGCTCTATAAAAACTGGGCTACGCAACTGCGTAACTATGTAAAATATGTGGATTCTATGTCAGAATTTGATAGCAACTGGATTGGCTTATTCCGGGAACTAAACGAAGCCCTTAAAGCAGCCTACAATTACAAAATAACGCAACCAATAACGGATGCACCTACTGAAACAAAATGATAAATAGACTCTTTTCCTTGGCCGAGTGGTCTGTAGGGAAGGGAGCTTTTTGTTAATGTACTAATTACTATAAGCAAAATAGATTAAAATGTTGAAGAGCTAAATGGCTAATGGCGTCGTTTAATAAATCATGATTGAATTGCATCTTCATGAGAAAATGTATTTTTATTCTCTTTCTTTTCTTAATACTACGATTATAAATAAATGGTATGAATAAGACTTGTGATATATTTATCAGTTATCGCTGTAGTAGTGGTTGTGAAATTGCAATTATGCTGCATAATGAATTTGAATATCTTGGTTATAAAGTGCTTATTGATTCGGAAAGTCTGGATATCGGAATGTTTGATGAGCAGCTATGTAGACAAATTGATAACTGTAAGGATATAATTGTCGTTGTATTGCCCAATATTCAGAGTGGCTCTGAAAACGAAAATAGCTGTTTACTACAGGAAATAGCGTATGCCATTACAACCAATAAAGATATCGTACCGCTATCTCTAGATAATTACCAGTTTCCAAATGTAGCTTTTCCTGTAGGCGTTGATAACCTTATGAATTATGAAGGGTCTGAAATTTCTCCAAAATGGTTTAATACCTTTTCCAAGAAACAGCAAAAGATGCTTCGTAGTAAGCGCTCTATACAGGATATAATTATTAAACAAATAATAACTATTATTCTGCCTTTAATTATTCTTGCAAATACATTTCTTTTTATTCATAACTATAAGAAAGAAAAGGAAATTAAGCAATTAGAACAAGTGACTACTGTGATAGTGTCAGAAATCTCTGCAGGATTTGTTAATAGCAATCAGCTTATAGGAGCTATACAAGATGTTAATTTGACGTGGAAGGAATTTCATTTCAATCTTCTTAAAACAACGGATTATAATGAGAAAGCTAACCAAAAAAGTGAGCTATCTAAATATATAGATTTTAAACTTTATGAAATTAGTGAAACAACTAAGATTCCGAATATTCAGTTGACCGCTGCTCATGAAGAATTGTTGATGAAAAATGAGATAAGTATACAAAAGATTAAAGACGTTGAAGTAATGATTATCGACGATGTTGAACAAACTCAGGATTATTTGTTGCATATTAAAGCCTGGATAAATACACCAGAGATAGAATGGCCCAGTCAGTTGGATGAGGGACTGGATAAACTGGCAGCAATGACTATTGTGAAGATAAATGGGGACATTTATGCTTTTAATGAATTAATTATTGATATGCCCCCAAAATCACAAATGCTATTTAATAAGTTTCGTCCAATGATGACGAAATACACTGTTCAAGTGGATTATCAATCAACTAAAGATTCCCTGGACGCAAAGCAAGGTGCAAGTAAAATAATATGTAAAGAACTTTTGGATGATTATTCCAGGATAGTTGGTCGTAAAAAAATCAAACCCAAAGTGATTTATTAGGAATTAAAAAAAATCAGATATGAGTTGTTGATAATTTACGAATAGACTCGTTGAAAAAGGTAGTTGTAGGAGATACAGAAGTCTTGACCCTAAATCTAAGAGAACTATATATTGGTGCATTTGATGGACTTGGAAGAAGTGGTGAAATGAACCATTTAATTGCCTTGGCTAATAAATGCCGGTTTTACTAATATAATCTTCATTGCGTATTGAATTGTTTAAATATAAATATTTAAGAACTAGTATTATGAATAACTATGTAAAAACAGTTTTTTTTGTATCTATCGTTTTGTGTTTAGTTTCTTGCCAAGCATCTAATCCTACAAAACAAACAACCTTTATAAGACCCAACATTCAGCAGTATGTTAGTGTAACCCGCACACCAGCATCAAACATTGTGACTTTTACGTTTTTAAGACGCGATAACTGGCGTATATACACACTAAATGAAAATGCAAAAGTAATAGATCTTACCACTACCACTGCTTCCGTAGTTAATATAAGGGTTAAGGATGCAACTATCCGCTATTATTTTAGGGTCGTGAACAGTAGAAATGAAAGCGCTATTGTGGCCGAAACAGTCTTACCAATAAAAGGTCAACCAAACTTTCGCGATTTAGGAGGTCTCGTTACAACGGAAGGGTATAGTCTTAAATGGGGGCGGTTATTTAGGGCGGGAGCATTACATAATCTTAATGCAGCAGATAGAGCTTATATGAAGAGTACCGGGATAGAAATAGATATAGATTTTCGGACTAATAATGAACTTATAAACACGTATGATTCACTTCCTATAGGTGTGAAATACATCAATTATCCCATTTCTACTCCTCCCAATCCCACAAGTGTTAATAAGTGGCTACTGGCCAAAGATGCCATAGCACTTGACACAATGTTTATTCCACTTTACCGAAGTCTTGTCGATGATGAGAGCTGTAAGTTGCAATATACTCGTTTTCTGCAACAACTAAAAACAGGTAAAGCCACTGTATATCACTGTTCGGCAGGAAAGGACCGAACGGGATTTGCAACAGTGATATTGCTTTCGGCATTGGGGGTAGATCGTCATACAATAATAAGCAATTACTTGGAAACAAATCAATATATTTCAGCAGTGGCTAATTCGTATGTAGAAAATATTGATAAACAATACAAAGATAGAAGGGGGGAGTTACTTCGTCGTTCGTTAATGGTGAATTATGAGTATATAAAAACCAGCCTTAATACAATAGATAAAATGCCAGGGGGAATGGCTGGCTATTTAAAAGATGTTTTAAAAGTTGATGTGGAAATTTTAAAAGTTGAGTATCTGGATGATTATAAGAAAAAGTAATAGGGTAATAGGGTAATCAGGTAAGTAGATGAAGCAATATCTGTCTATCTTCTTACTGAATAATAATGTTGCTCCTACGGAGTTTAACAGGCATTTGATAACGATTGGATCTAAAATATGTAGCCAATAGGTGCATAATACCTACATTATCTAGTTGTTTACACTTTATAAAAAAACTAAAATAAATAATAGTTTCATTTATTGACAATAAATACATTTTATCACTATGCAATCACCTGTAACCAAATCAACCTCGGTAAACTTGACGCTCACCGACAACATTTACAAGCCACTTACAATAAATGCACCATTTGAATCCTTGCTAATCGACCTGGGATTGATCTATGATGCTACAAAAGTATTAACAGTAGAAGTTCACAAGCTTATTAACATGGGTACTTGGGCAGCTATTGATATGCTTGTGCCAACCGAGGTTCAAAAAGAAGAAGGATTTGAAACAGCTATCCGCATCACACTAAAAAAAGGAAGTGCTTTCGAGGAAGGAGAAATGTATGAGCTAAAAATAGCCTATACAGTAAAAGGAAGTGGGGAAATAAATATCGAGAAAAGCTACATTGCAATTAATTATGTATTAAACGATAATGTCATCATAGCTGCTCTTAATGAGGAACGTAAAATGGTAGTTTGCGTCAGTGATATACACATGGGCCAAAATGATCTTTACTCCGAATTCAGAGAAAACCGAAAACCGCTAATAGAATTTCTCAACAAGTTGAATGCATCTCCCAACATAAGCGAATTGGTGATTGCTGGCGACCTGATTGATGAGTGGGTTATTCCTGCTAGAGACGATGCACATGGCGAAGCTCGCAAAGAATGTTCTTGCTTTGCCGAAAAGGTAAAACAAAACAACCAGGAAGTTTTTACGGCACTAAACAAGGTGTGCGACAATAAAAAAATGATAACTACTTATGTGCCCGGTAATCATGATTTACTGATTGATTGTGTACAAATTCAGAAAGTGTTGCCCAATATAAAACAAGCCAGAGATACACAAGGGACCGATCAGGGACTGGGATTAGGCGCTTATTCACCTAAAGATTTTCCACGTGCTGTGATTGAGCATGGACACCGTCTTAATTTCTTTTGCGCTCCCTGCCTGAAGGTGAAAAATGATTATGATGAGCAATCTATATTACCTCCGGGCTATTTCTTTACCCGGGTTGCAGCAGAGGCTTTTTGTTTTCATCCGTCAAAAAAGCATGAATTACCGAAAACAGAGTTGCAATTTGGGAATGAAATCAGATATATGCGTTCGCAGTACTCTGCAGGATGGCTAACGTCTCTAAAAATGCTTCCTGTGGATTACAGCCCTTCTGAAAAATTCATAAAAACCTATATCGATGGATTTAATAGTGTGTATTCGCTTAATGACCTGATGCCACATTTGAAAGACGGAGAACTTGTAAGTACATTATACAAAACAATTAGCGATCCAAAAAATTGGGACGACAGGCAAGAAGCCAATAATGTGGCAGTAAAAATCCCAGTACTGGAGGCCATTCAAGAAGCCAACAGTGCGCAAGAAACCGATTCTATGTCCAATGTGCAATATTTTTCCAACCCTGAGTCGGATAAATCAATTGTGGTATTTGGTCATTCGCACGAGCCACGTTTGCTTACTTACCCTACCAATAAAAATGAAACGGGTATTTATGCCAATACCGGAACGTGGATTGATACTAATAATTTAGGAATGACCACTATGACTTTTGTAGTGTTAATCGCACACAAAAAGAGTAATTCACTTCCTCTGTTTGTCAACCTGTATCAATATACCCCCGAAGGTAAAATAGTTTTAATGGATTCGCAAGCAACGGTTGGTTACACCCCGACTTTCTTTAATGTAAAGCCGATTTATCGTTATCTGAATGAGATTGACGGATGTCGTGACCATTTCTACACCACTAATAGAGACGAATTAGGAGATGGAAAGGATGGCTATAAATACGAAGGGATTGCAGGTTACATTTATCCCGAAGACGCTGTCAAAATAAACTTAATACCTCTTTATAGATATTTCAATCCGAAAAGTGGAGACCATTTTTATACCACAAATCTTGATGAATTAGGAAAAGAAGGAAAAGGAGGCTACAATTATGAAGGAATTGCAGGTAAGGTTTTTCCTGCATATGATCATACTGTTCCAAACCTAGTACCTCTGCATAGATATCACAATGCAAAAAGTGGAGATCATTTCTACACTACAGATTTGACTGAATTAGGGATAAATGGAAAAGTTGGCTATACCCATGAAGGAATTGCTTGCTACATTCAGACTTCTAAAAATTAATATTTAAATGAATATATGAAATCCTCTCATTAGTGCAGGTGTATAGCTTGTTCTAATGAGGGATAATCAAATGAATGCGTTGGATCGGGTAAGCCGGTTTCGGATAGGTTAATGTAGATTAGCTTCGGCAACAATACTGTTTGCAATTGTCCAACAAAATTAGAAATAGACAAGAAACACAGAAAGTAAAACCAATATTAGATAATTCTTTTGAATTTACCTTTTTATGTTTATAAACTTTTTTTATTGAAGCAATACCACACAAAACATTGATGATTTTTTCCTTCTACAACCAACACGATGCTATGGATTGCGGTCCCACCTGTTTACGCATGGTGGCTGCTCATTATGGCCGTGTGTTTTCACTTGAAGGTCTGCGTGAAAAATCGTTGATAACCCGTGAAGGAGTTTCAATGCTAGGTATTAGTGAGGCGGCAGAGCATATCGGTTTACGTAGCACTGGAGTAAAAGTTTCGTTCGACGATTTATGTGATGCCCCCTTACCCTGTATCGTGCATTGGAACCAACAACACTTTGTGGTTGTGTATGACATCAAAACCACTTCTTCTCGCTTCTCAATTTTCTCCTCTCCTCAAAGAGAGGAATTAGGGGTGAGGTCGAGAGGAGGTGAGATGATTTATGTAGCCGACCCTGCCGCAGGCAAACTGAAATATAGTAGGGAAGAGTTCTGCCGTTGCTGGATCAGTACAAAAGACGAAGGGATAGACATAGGGGTGGCTTTGCTGTTGGAGCCTTCACCCGATTTTTATGAACAGGAAGGCGAAAAAATAAATCGTAAAGGTTTTTCGTTTCTTTTTTCTTACCTGCGTCCGTATAAAAAATTGATAGTTCAACTTTTTTTAGGTCTTCTCTTTGGTAGCTTATTGCAGCTGATGCTGCCGTTCCTTACCCAATCCATTGTTGACTTTGGAATTTCAGCACAGAATATCGGGTTTGTTTATTTGGTGTTGATAGCTCAATTGGTACTTATTTTTAGTAGCTCAGCCGTCGGTTTTATACGTGGTTGGATATTGTTGCACTTGGGTACGCGGATAAATATTTCGCTGATTTCGGATTTTCTGATCAAAATGATGCGATTGCCCATGGGGTATTTCGATACCAAAATGGTGGGGGATATTCTTCAGCGTATCAATGATCATAGTCGCATTCAAAATTATCTCACCAATTCCAGTCTGAGTATTCTTTTTTCTTTTTTCAATATTTTTATTTTCAGCATTGTTCTGTTCCTCTACAGCTTTACGATCTTTGCTATTTTTTTTGTAGGGAGTGCCTTGTATTTTGCATGGGTATGGCTGTTTATGAAGCGCAGAGCAGAATTGGATCATAAAAACTTTGCACAGCAATCAGCCAATCAAAGCAATGTGATACAACTGGTAACCGGGATGCAGGAAATCAAACTCAATGCCTGCGAACAACAAAAACGGTGGGAGTGGGAGCGCATTCAGGCCAAGCTGTTTCGGTTACAAATAAAGGGGTTGGCGTTGGCACAATATCAGGATTCGGGAGCCGTGTTGATTAATCAATCTAAAAATATCATTATCACGGCTTTGGTTGCCAAATTGGTTATCGATGGACAAATGACGCTGGGCATGATGATGGCAGTACAATATATTATTGGTCAACTGAATGGTCCTGTGGATCAACTTATCTCTTTTCTACGCGAAACGCAGGACGCGAAACTTAGTTTAGAGCGTCTAAGCGAAGTGCACGATAAAGAGGATGAGGAAGCGAAGGATGAATCGAGAATTCGTGAGATACCTACTTACAAGGACATAGTGCTCAGACAGGCAACTTTTGGCTATGATGAAACTTCTATCGGTGAGCCAGTAATAAAAGGTATTCATCTAACCATTCCTATCGGAAAGCAAACAGCCATAGTGGGTACAAGCGGTAGTGGGAAAACAACCCTGATTAAGTTGTTGCTTGGTTTCTATCCTTTGCAAAAAGGAGATATCCTGTTAGGTGAAAACAACCTGAAGAATTATAGTATACGCGAGTGGCGCAACCGGTGTGGAGTGGTGATGCAGGATGGTTTTATTTTTTCGGATAGTATTGCTAAAAATATTGCTCCCAGTGTTGAGATAATTGATAAGGAGCGACTGCTCAATGCCGTGATTACTGCTAACATCCGCGAATTTATAGAGTCCTTACCTTTATCGTACAATACCAAAATAGGGAATGATGGACATGGATTGAGTCAGGGTCAAAAACAGCGAATACTTATAGCGCGTGCCGTATATAAAGATCCGGCTTTTGTCTTTCTGGATGAAGCTACCAATGCCCTGGATACAAATAATGAACGGATAATTATGGACAATTTGCAACGCTTCTTCAAGGGACGAACATCGGTGGTTATTGCACATCGACTCAGTACGGTGAAAAATGCAGATCAGATTGTTGTACTCGAAAAAGGAGAAATTGTGGAGATCGGCACACATCAGGAGTTGACAAAGCAGCAAGGTGCATATTATCAATTAGTGAAGAATCAGTTGGAACTTTAATCAGTTTTCAATTATCAATTATCAGTGAGCAGTTATCAGTTGAAAATATAAAATGAAAGAATCGGATAAAATAGAATTACGCAGTGATGAAGTGCAAGAGATATTGTCGCACCCACCACATTCGTTAATCAGATATGGTATTTCTATTATTTGCGGCGTGATGTTGGTTTTGTTTGTCGGTAGTTTCTTTTTCCGTTATCCTGATATCGTTGAAGGTGATGTGGTGATAACAACAGAGAATCCGCCCGTTTGGTTGGTAGCCAAATCTACAGGTAAAATGAAAGAACTGCTTTGCTCCGATAAACAAGAGGTTAAGCAAGGAGATTTGTTGGCTGTAATTGATAACTCAG
>Ga0302286_10000643_pt1 | contig 27994 bp, 39 predicted proteins | sample III_Fen_E2_3_FD_198765 | JGI IMG/M metagenome (GOLD analysis project Ga0302286, IMG submission 198765) | Peat permafrost microbial communities from Stordalen Mire near Abisko, Sweden - III_Fen_E2_3 | ecosystem: Environmental > Terrestrial > Soil > Wetlands > Permafrost | place: Sweden: Abisko...
TTGTAATTTCTGAGCTACGATTGTTTCTACAGTTGCTGTTACCCCATATATATACCAACGGTTGACTTTATGGTGTATTTATTAAATAATCAGACGATTACAGATATTAGCTTGACGGCTATGGGCTAGAGCCCCTTTGTTATTTTAGCTTACTTTGATTTCAAGCTTAGAATTTGAATAATGTAACAAAATACAGTCTTTCGAAAATTGAAATTTTAATTTTATTTTCAAAATAATCTGAAAAGGGGTAGGGTAAAATTTCTTAAATTTGTCATCTTGATATTAAAGGGTTACTCAATTTATTTTTAAAAAGAATTATATGAAAAAACAGTTATCAATTTTATTGTTTCTATTGTTGTGGATTACGTCGGGAGTGATGGCAGGGAATTTACCTTTTCCACAAAATGCAACCTATCCTTTTGGGATAAAAGCAGCAACACCAAATACCACAAAAATAGCATCGCTTTATAATGCGTGGGTAAATACATTTTACAAAGAAGGTTCTGCTACCGTAAATGGTGCTACTGTTGCAGCCGCACGTATCGATTACGATGATCCAGGAGTTACCGTTAGTGAAGGAGTTGGATATGGTCTGTTGATATTTGTATATATGGATGGTGTTACAGAAACAAATAGTTTTAGTTCTTCAACTATTCAATCGAAATTCGATAAACTTTATAATTACTATAGTGCTTGGAGTAAATATACTTATGGAAGTTCTGGTCGTAAATATTTAATGAACTGGAAAATTAATGGATTTAGCTCAATTACATCTGCAAACTCTGCTACCGATGCAGAATTGGATGTTGCTTTAGCATTATTAATGGCTCATAAACAATGGGGAAGTACAGGAACAATTAATTATGCTGCGGAAGCTGAAAATCTTTTATCAGCAATTTATGATAAAGAAGTTGATGGTAGTAATTTATTAAAACCAGGTGATGTTTGGAATGATGTAAAAAATCCTTGTTATTTCGAAACAGCAGCTTTGCAATTATTTAATATAGCTCAAACAAGTATTGGTTTTACAAATACACGTAATTGGGCTTCGGTATATTCTGCATCAAATACTTTCTTAAGTACAAAAGCTCAAAATACAACAACAGGTTTATTTCCCGATTGGTGTAGTACTTCTGGTACAGCTGTAAATAATTATGGCTATGATTATAGTTGGGATGCTTGTCGTACTCCTTGGCGTGTAGCTTGGGATTATGTTTGGTGGGGATCAGCAGAAGCTTCAACAATGTCGGGACGTACTTCTGGCTGGTTGAAAAGTAATAATATTTCTGCTTCATCTAGTGCAACTGGTTATTCCGTTACAGGAACACCTTTAGTTACGTCTTATCAAAGTCCTTGTTTTGTTGGTGGATTAGCCGCTTCGTTTATGACAAACTCTGCAAATAGCACAAATTTACAAACATGGTACGATCAAAACTTAAGTCTAAGTCCAGGTGCAGCTGCTGGTAAAATTGCGTATTATGGAAAAACACTTCAAATATTGTATGCTTTAACAATGTCGGGTAATACTCCAAATTTTTATGGAACAACATCTACAACAGCACCAACATTATCTTCTGCAGCTTCAAGTGTTGATGGTTTAAAAATTACTTTGAATTTTACAAAAGCGATGAGTTCACTAGGAATTGCTAATTATAAAAGTCAATTTCAAGTTAAAGTAAATGGAACAGCTATTACTTTATCAACATTAAAAGCTACGTCAGTTACAACTATATTCGATTTAACATTGGGTAAAGCTCTTGTTTATGGCGATGTTGTTACTATTTCATATACCGGTACAAGTATTCAAGATGCCGATGGTAATTTGCTCGCAACATTCTCAAATACTAATGTTACAAACAATGTTTCAGGTGGAACAACAATTATTGCCGATTGCGAAGATGCTAATATGACAAAACTTTCAACTCCATGGTATTCATATGCTGATAAAACTTCGACAATAAGCCCAGTTTCTTCAATTGCAACACCATTTAAAATGACCTTAGGTGGTGCTAATAATACTGATAGTGCAGCAATTGTTACGGGTAATTTGGCTAAACCAGAGAAACCTGATTTTGAATCAGCTGGTATTGGTTTTACGTTTAAAGATCCTCAAGCTGATTATGATTTAACTGGAGCAACAGGATTTTCATTTTGGCATAAAGGTGAAGCTGTTAACTTTAGTGTAATGCTTTCAACTGTAACTCCCGATAAAGGTTATGATTATAGCTATGCCGTTCCTGCTCATACAGTGTGGACACTTGTACAAGTTAAATTTACTGATGCAGGTTTTGCGCAACCAGGTTGGATGAGTACTTCAGCTCCTACAGAGTTAAAAAAATGGGATCCATCAAAAATAACTAAAATTCAATGGCAAGTAAAAGATGGTGTTGCTCGTAGTTATACCTTCGGAATTGATGAAGTACAAGTAGATGGTAAAACTCTTGTATTTACAACACCATTGGTAAAAACTGCTTTAACTACTGCTATTGCTACAGCTAATACTTCAAAAACTGGTGTAAGCGAAGGTTCTGCAATAGGAAATGTTCCATCAGGTTTGTTGGCAACATTAACAACTGCAATAACCACTGCTACTAATATCGGAACTACAGCAACTACTCAAAAACAAATAGATGATGCTGTTATTGCTCTTAATGCAGCAATTAAAACATTTAATGATTCAAAAATCACAACTTTAGCTATAGATAAATCAGCATTAACAACAGCTATTGCAACTGCAAATTCTGCAAAGTCTGGTGTGAGTGAAGGTTCTGCAGTTGGAAATGTTCCTACAGGTTCAATTGCTACTTTAACAACAGCAATAACCACTGCGACTAATGCTGGAACTACTGCAACAACTCAAAAACAAATAGATGATGCTGTAATCGCACTTAATGCAGCAATTAAAACATTTAATGATTCAAAAATAACAACTGTTGCACTTGATAAATCGGGATTAACTACTGCAATAGCAAGTGCAAATGCTGCTAAAACTGGTGTTAGTGAAGGTTCTGCAATAGGAAATGTTCCTACAGGATCATTGTCAGCACTTAATTCTGCAATTACTACTGCAACTAATGTTGGAACAACTGCAACAATACAAAAAGAAATAGATGATGCAGTAATAGCACTTAATGCAGCAGTAAAACTATTTAATGATTCAAAAATTACTTCATTACCAGTTAGTAAAACTGCGTTAGAATTAACAATTACATCTGCAAATGCATTACTAACTCTTGCTAAGCCTGGTGATTTAGTTGGACAGTACCCGCAAGCATCTATTACTACTTTTTCTTTAGCTATTGATGCTGCTAATAAAGTTGATATTGATCCAAATGCATCGCAATCTGAAGTAAATATTGCAGACGATTTATTAAAAGCAGCAATTGTAACGTTTAATGCTTCAAAAAATACAGCAACAACAAACTTTGCTTTCTTAAATGCTACAATTGCGACTGCTTCAACACTTTCAACAACCGTTCAAACAGGAACTGCAAATGGAAATGTTTCAGTTGCTGATAAAAAGAAACTGACAGATGCTATTGCCGTAGCTCAAATAGTTGCTGGTAATACAAATGCAACTCAAACTCAAGTAAATGATGCTTCAGATGCTTTATCTGCTGCAATTACTGTGTTTAAAAATTCAATAATAAATAAAACAGGAACTGAAATTGAAGATGCGGTTAGCGTTTCATTATATCCTGTATTATTAAAAGAAACAGCAACTATAACTGTAACAAGTGAAACAATGAAAGCTGTTTCATTCTATTCTATTACAGGTCAAATTGTAAAATCAGAAATAATTGAAACAAGTTCATTACAAGTTTCAACTTCAGATTTAACTACTGGAGTTTATTTTGTGCAAATTAAACTTTCAAATGGCGATGTAAAAACAATAAAAGCTATTAAAGAATAATTTTTAATAAAAATATCAAATTGAAAACCCCGGCACTTGTCGGGGTTTTTTAGTTTTTTTAGAAAAATGGATAAAAAGGAAAAAGCGTTTCTCGAACGAATTCGACAAACAACTGGAGCCTCAATTGAACGATATAGTTTAATTGAAGAAAACGATCATATCTTGGTTGGACTATCAGGAGGGAAAGATTCTCTTATATTAACTGAAATTTTAGCCTTAAGGCAACGATATTCAAAAATTGCATTTACGATTACCGCTATCCATATTAAGGTTGATAATATCCCTTATTTAGTCGATAAAAAATATCTACATGAATTCTGTGAGAAATTAAACGTACCTTTTATATATAGAGAAATATCTTTTGAAGAAGATAAACAATCCGAATCGCCATGTTATTTTTGTTCATGGTCACGACGTAAAGAATTATTTTCTATAGCACGCGAATTGCAATGCAACAAGATTGCCACAGGACATCATGCCGACGACGCAATAGAGACTCTGATGATGAATATGGCCATGCATGGAAAGATAAGCTCTCTGCCAGCCTGTTTCCCACTATTCGATGGTGAAATACTATTTATACGTCCAATGATTCAGTTATTTGAAAAGGATTTATTGCATTACGCAGAAATACAATCATATTCAAAATTGAAAACCCCTTGTCCCTATGATCATGTAACTCGTCGGAAACAATTTCGAGAAATTATTGAACAAATAGAAGTTCTACATCCAAATTCAAAGTTAAATTTATTTAATTCAATGAGTAATTGGATACCCGAATATTTACCAATACATGCTTCTTTGAAAAAAGAAGTTGATACTAAATTCAAGGTGGAAAAACTATAAAAACACCTTAGATATTTACCTTTTATACGTTTCTTAAAAACAAAGATAAAGGTCAATAAAACAATTAGTTAAAATAATTTACAAATAATACAATAAAAAGGTATTGTTTTATGAAAAATTATATACCTTTGCAACCCATTTGAAGAAGTGGAATTTTAATAATTTAAAGTTGATTAATAGATACTATGCCAACAATTCAGCAATTAGTAAGAAAAGGTAGGGCTCAACTCAACGATAAGAGCAAAGCTCCGGCATTAAAAGAATGTCCGCAGCGCCGTGGCGTATGTGTACGTGTGTACACCACTACCCCCAAGAAGCCCAATTCAGCAATGCGTAAAGTAGCACGTGTGCGTTTAACAAATGGATATGAGGTTACGGCCTATATCCCAGGTGAAGGACATAACTTACAGGAACACAGTATTGTGTTGGTTCGTGGAGGTCGTGTTAAAGATTTACCAGGTGTTAAATATCACTTAGTTCGCGGAACGCTCGATACAGCAGGAGTAGAAGGTCGTCGTCAAAGACGTTCTAAATACGGTGCTAAACGTCCAAAAGCAGGTGCAGTAGCAGCAAAAGGTGCTCCAGCAGCAAAAGGAAAAAAGAAATAATTGTTGAATAAAGAAATTTCAATAAAATGAGAAAGTCAAAACCAAGGAAAACCGTCCTCCTTCCTGATCCAAAATTTGGAGATGTTATGGTGACACGTTTCGTTAATAACTTAATGGAACAAGGTAAAAAAAATATTGCTTTCAATATTTTCTATGATGCAATGGATATTATTGCTAAAAAGAAAACAGAAGAAAGTCCATTAGAAGTATGGAAAAAAGCATTAGAAAACGTTACTCCATTAGTTGAAGTACGTAGTCGCCGTGTTGGTGGTGCTACATTCCAAATCCCTTCTGAAATTCGTCCAGACAGACGTATGTCTATGGGTATGAAGAATTTGATTCTTTATTCTCGCAAACGTGCAGGTCGCTCGATGAGAGAAAAATTAGCTGCAGAAATTCTTGCAGGTTTCAATAACGAAGGTGGTGCTTTCAAGAAAAAAGAAGACACACATAAAATGGCTGAAGCTAACAAAGCATTCTCTCATTTCAGATTCTAACAAAATAAGTACAGAAAGATAATATGGCTTTAGATCTTAAATATACAAGAAACATTGGAATTGCTGCGCACATTGATGCTGGTAAAACTACTGTAACAGAAAGAATCCTTTACTACACTGGTGTTAACCATAAGATTGGTGAAGTACATGATGGCGCTGCTACTATGGACTGGATGGTTCAAGAGCAAGAAAGAGGTATAACAATCACTTCTGCAGCAACAACTTGTTTCTGGGATTTTAAAAATAAAAAATACAAAGTTAATATCATTGATACTCCAGGTCACGTTGACTTTACCGTTGAGGTAAACCGTTCTCTTCGTATTCTTGATGGACTAGTTTTCTTGTTCTCAGCAGTTGATGGTGTTGAACCACAATCTGAAACTAACTGGCGTTTAGCTGATGGATACAATGTAACACGTATCGGATTTGTAAATAAAATGGACCGCCAAGGTGCTGACTTCTTAAAAGTAGTTAGTCAAGTTAAAACCATGTTAGGTGGTAATGCAGTTCCACTTCAATTACCTATTGGTGATGAAGATAAATTCCGTGGTGTTGTTGATCTTGTGAAATTCAAAGGAATGGAATGGAATGAGCATGATCAAGGAATGACTTTTAAAGAAGTTCCAATTCCTGAATCAATGATGGAAGAAGCAAAAGAATGGCGTCAAAACCTTCTTGAAGCTGTTGCTGAATTTGATGATTCATTATTAGAAAAATTCTTTGAGGATTCTACAACTATTACTGAAGATGAAGTTTTAACTGCTCTTCGTAAAGCTTGTTTAGCAAATAAAATTGTACCAATGCTTTGTGGAACTGCCTTCAAAAACAAAGGTGTTCAAACAATGCTTGATTATGTAATGGAATTATTACCAAGTCCATTAGATAGAGATGTTATTAAAGGTATCAATCCTGATACAGGTGAAGAGGTAACTCGTAAACCAGATATTAATGAACCATTTACTGCATTAGCATTTAAAATTGCAACTGACCCATTCGTAGGACGTTTATGTTTCGTTCGTGCGTATGCTGGTAAACTTGATGCTGGTTCTTATGTATATAACACAAGAAGCGAAAATAAAGAAAGAATTTCTCGTATCTTCCAAATGCACGCCAACAAACAAAACGCTATCGATTGTCTTGAAGCAGGAGATATAGGTGCAGTGGTTGGATTTAAAGATATCAAAACGGGAGATACTCTTTGTGATGAAAAAAATCATATCGTTCTTGAATCAATGAAATTCCCAAAACCTGTTATTGGTTTAGCTATTGAGCCTAAAACTCAGGCTGACGTTGATAAATTAGGTGTTGCTCTTTACAAATTAGCAGAAGAGGATCCAACATTTAAAGTTCATACCGATCAAGATTCAGGACAAACAGTTATTAGTGGTATGGGTGAGCTTCACTTAGATATCATTCTTGACCGTTTAAGAAGAGAATTTAAAGTTGAATGTAATCAAGGAGCTCCTCAAGTAGCTTACAAAGAAACAATCACAAAAGTAGTTGAACATCGTGAAGTTTTCAAAAAACAATCAGGTGGTCGTGGTAAATTTGCTGATATAAAAGTAACCATTGGCCCTGCTGATGATGACAAACCAGGATTAACATTTGTGAATGTAATTAAAGGAGGTAATGTTCCTAAAGAATATATTCCATCTGTTGAAAAAGGATTTAAAGATGCCATGCAAAATGGTGTATTAGCTGGATATCAAGTTGAATCGTTAAAAGTTACATTAAGTGATGGTTCTTATCATGATGTTGACTCTGACGCATTATCATTCGAAATCTGTGCTAAATTAGCATTCAAAGAAGCATGTGCAAAAGCAGGAGCTGTAATACTTGAACCAATCATGAAGGTTGAAGTTGTTACTCCTGAAGAAAATATGGGTGATGTTGTAGGTGACTTAAATAAACGTCGTGGTCAAATTAATGGTATGGATTCACGTAATAACGCTAGCGTTGTTAAATGTTTCGTTCCACTTTCTATGATGTTTGGTTATGTTACAGATTTAAGAACAATTACTTCTGGTAGAGCTACATCAACAATGGAATTTGATCATTACGAACAAGTACCAAGTAACCAAGCTGAAGAAATTATTAAAAAAGCAAAAGGATCTAAATAAATAATAGGCATGAGTCAAAAAATCAGAATCAAACTTAAGTCTTACGATCACAATTTAGTAGATAAATCTGCTGATAAAATCGTGAAGACAGTAAAAACAACAGGAGCTGTTGTTAGTGGGCCGATTCCGCTGCCAACACATAAAAGAATTTTCACTGTGTTGCGTTCACCCCATGTGAACAAGAAGGCTAGAGAGCAATTTCAATTGTGTTCTCACAAACGCGTATTAGACATCTATAGTTCAACTTCAAAAACTGTTGATGCTCTAATGAAACTAGAACTTCCTAGTGGAGTTGAAGTTGAAATTAAAGTGTGATAACTTCTAATCAGTGAAAAGATGATAGGAATAATTGGTAAAAAAGTTGGAATGACTTCGGTATTCCAACCCGATGGAAAATATGTTGCATGTACTGTTGTTGAAGCAGGTCCATGTAAAGTAACACAAGTAAAAGATTTAGCTAAAGACGGATACACAGCTGTACAGCTTGGTTTCGACGATAAAAAAGAAAAATCTTCAAACAAACCTGAAATAGGTCATTTCAAAAAATCAGGTTCAGCACCTAAAAGAAAAGTTGTTGAAATCCGTGATTTTGAAAAAGATGTAAAGCAAGGTGATGATATTTTAGTAGCAGATCTTTTCGAAGAAGGCGACTTAATTGATATCACAGGTGTATCAAAAGGTAAAGGATTCCAAGGTGTTGTAAAACGTCATGGTTTTGCTGGAGTTGGTGGTCAAACACATGGTCAACATAACCGTCTTCGTCACCCTGGATCATTAGGAGCATCATCAGACCCTTCAAAAGTAATGAAAGGTATGAGAATGGCAGGCCGTACAGGTAATGATACTGTTACCGTTCAAAACCTTAAAGTTTTAAAGGTATTGTCTGAGAATAATTTAATAGTTATAAAAGGAGCTGTACCCGGAGCAAAAGGCAGCTATTTAATACTTAAGAAATAATGAAAGTAGCAGTTTTAAATACTAGCGGAGCTGAAACCGGAAGAAATGTTGAGTTAGACGAATCAATTTTTGGTATTGAACCAAATGATCATGCAATCTATCTAGATGTAAAACAATATTTAGCTAATCAACGTCAAGGAACACATTCAGCAAAAGAAAAATCTGCATTATCGGGTAGTACTAAAAAGTTGAAAAACCAAAAAGGTACAGGAGGAGCACGTGCAGGTAGCATTAAAAATCCATTATATCGTGGTGGTGCTAGAGTTTTTGGGCCAAGACCAAGAGATTATTCTTTTAAATTAAATAAAAAGGTAAAAGTTTTAGCTCGTAAGTCTATATTAGCACATAAAGCGAAAGAAAACCTAATAACGATAGTTGAAGATTTTAATTTTGAAGCTCCAAAAACCCAGAAATTACTGGACATTCAAACAAATTTGAAATTAAATAATAAAAAAGTTCTTTTAATTTTACCAGAATCAAATAAAAGTATATATTTGTCATCTCGTAATTTACAGGGTTTTGCAGTGCTAAATGCCTCAGATATAAATACTTATCAGATTGCAAAAGCAAAGAACTTAGTATTTTTTGAGAGTTCTCTAGGTGAAATTGAAAAAGTTTTGAATAAATAAGAAGGAAATTAGTCATGGAAATATTAAAAAAACCAATCGTCACCGAAAAAATGACTAAGAAGGGTGAAACCCTTAACCAATACGGATTTGTTGTTGATTTAAATTCTGATAAAATTCAAATCAAAAACGCCGTAGAAAGTTTTTATAATGTAAAAGTTGCATCAGTAAATACTATGAAAGTAGCTGGTAAAAGAAAAGTTCGTTACACTAAAGCTGGTGTAATGGAAGGAAATACCGGAACTTACAAAAAAGCAATAATTACATTGAAAGAAGGACAGATTATTGATTTTTATAGCAATATCTAATAAAGATGGCAGTAAGAAAGTATAAACCGGTTACTCCCGGTACGAGACATAAAATCGCTGGAACGTTTGATGATATAACAACAAACCAACCAGAGAAACCATTATTAACACCAATTAAACGTTCTGGAGGTAGAAATAGCTCTGGAAAAATGACAATGCGTTATATTGGTGGCGGTCATAAAAAAATGTACCGTTTAATCGATTTTAAAAGGAATAAAGATGGTGTTCCTGCAATAGTTAAAACCATTGAATATGATCCAAATAGAAGTGCACGTATTGCATTATTAGCTTATGCTGATGGTGAAAAAAGATATATAATCGCTCCTAATGGATTAAAAGTCGGAACTAAAATTCAATCTGGTAAAGATATTTCTCCTGAAATTGGAAATGCAATGTTTCTAAGCGATATTCCTCTTGGAACGGTTATTCACAATATTGAGTTACGTCCAGGTCAAGGTGCATCGTTAGCAAGAAGTGCTGGTGCATATGCACAACTTCAATCAAGAGATGGAAGTTATGCAATCATTAAATTACCTTCAGGCGAAACAAGAATGATTCTTGTAACTTGTAAAGCTTCTATTGGAACTGTATCAAATCCTGATCATGCACTAGAACGTTCTGGTAAAGCTGGACGTACACGTTGGCAAGGTCGCAGACCTCGTACAAGACCTGTTGCAATGAACCCTGTAGATCATCCTATGGGTGGTGGTGAAGGTCGTGCTTCTGGAGGTCATCCTCGCTCACGTAAAGGTACACCTTCTAAAGGTTACAAAACGAGAGCTCCTAAGAAGACTTCATCGAAGTATATCGTAGAAAAAAGAAAGAAATAATTTACGTTAAAAGGAAAAGCTAAACTATGAGCCGTTCTCTTAAAAAAGGTCCTTTCATTGATCACAACCTAGATAAAAAGGTTTTTCAAATGAACCAATCAGGTAAAAAATCTGTGATTAAGTCATGGGCAAGAGCAAGTATGATATCACCTGATTTCGTTGGTCACACAATTGCAATTCATAATGGAAACAAATTTATTCCAGTATATGTTACCGACAACATGGTAGGTCACAAAATGGGTGAATTTGCACCAACACGTACCTTCAAAGGGCATTCAGGTAATAAGAAAAAATAAGTAAAAATATACTGAGATAGTACAAGAATATGGGTGCAAGAAAAAGACTAGCTGCTAATAAGGCTAAAGATATCAAGAAAAATACGTGTATTGCGGTTTTGAATGATGTTCCTACATCTCCTAGAAAAATGAGACTAGTTGTAGATCTTATTCGTGGTAAAGAAGTTAATAGAGCATTAGATGTATTGAAATTTACACCTAAGCATGCTGCTAAAGATGTAGAAAAATTATTACTTTCTGCAATCGCAAACTGGCAACAAAAAAATCCAGGAAGTAGAGTTGATGATAATTCATTAATCGTTAAAACTGCTTTCGTTGATGGTGGTAGAATGTTAAAAAGAGTTCAACCAGCTCCTCAAGGTAGAGCACATAGAGTTAGAAAAAGATCTAACCATGTGACACTTGTTCTCGATAAAATACAAAATTCTGAAGTTAAAGCGTAATTTAAATATTCATGGGACAAAAAGTTAATCCAATAGCAAACAGACTTGGAATCGTAAAAGGATGGGATTCTAATTGGTACGGCGGCGACAATTACGCTGACTCATTAGTTGAAGACGAAAAAATCCGTAAATATTTAAATGCTCGTTTAGCTAAGGCTAGTGTAGCAAAAATTATTATCGAAAGAACTTTAAAACTAATAACCGTTACTGTAAACACAGCTCGTCCAGGAATTATTATTGGAAAAGGCGGTCAAGAGGTTGATAAACTTAAAGAAGAGTTAAAGAAAATTACCAAAAAGGAAATTTTAATTAACATCTTTGAAATTAAAAGACCAGAATTAGATGCAGTTCTTGTAGCTAATAGCATCGCTCGTCAAATCGAAGGTAGAGTTGCTTTTCGTCGTGCTATTAAAGCTGCGATTAGTTCTACAATGAGAATGGGAGCAGAAGGTATTAAAGTTCAAATTTCAGGACGTTTAAATGGAGCTGAAATGGCTCGTGCTGAAATCTATAAAGAAGGTAGAATTCCACTTCATACACTTAGAGCTGACATTGATTATGCTCTAGGCGAAGCTTCTACAACTTATGGTCTTATCGGTATTAAAGTTTGGATATTTAAAGGAGAACTTTATGGAAAAATCGATTTAGCTCCAAACGCAAGAATACCTGTATCGACTGGTAAAAAAAGTTTCAATAAAAAGAAGAAAAAGTAATAACGTTTTTATATAATAAGGTAAAATGTTACAGCCTAAAAAGACCAAGTTCAGAAGAACGCAAAAAGGTAAAATGAAAGGAATTGCTCATCGCGGACACGAGTTGGCATTCGGATCATTTGGAATTAAAACTCTTGAAATGGCATGGATTACGTCTCGCCAGATTGAGGCAGCACGTATTGCTGTTACAAGATATATGAAACGTGAAGGTCAAATTTGGATTAGAATTTTCCCAGATAAATCAGTGACATCAAAACCAGCTGAGGTACGTATGGGTAAAGGTAAAGGAGCTCCATCACATTGGGTAGCACCTGTACATCCAGGAAGAATTTTGTTCGAAGCAGATGGAGTATCAATTGACGTTGCAAAAGAAGCATTGCGATTGGCAGCTCAAAAGTTACCTGTAATTACAAAGTTTGTAGTTAGAAGAGATTACGTTGAAGTACAATAATGAACTATCGTGATGAAACAAGCAGAAATTAAAGAATTATCGACAAAAGAACTTCTAGAAAGAGTTGAAACTGAAAAAGTAAGTTTAACTCGTATGAAATTAAATCATGCGATTACACCTCTAGAAAATCCAAATCAGATAAAAGAGTCAAGAAAGATTATAGCACGTGTTAAAACGGAGTTAGGTCTTAGATATCGTGATCAACAAGTTAAGAAATAGTTTAATGGAAAGGAATTACAGAAAAGAACGTATTGGGGTTGTCGTTAGCGACAAAATGGAGAAATCTATTGTTGTGGCTGTTGAAAGACGCGTAAAGCACCCTAAATATGGGAAGTTTGTCCACAAAACTTCTAAGTTCGTAGCTCATGACGAGACAGCAGAAAGTCACATCGGTGATACAGTACGTATTACTGAGACTCGTCCACTGAGCAAAACAAAATGTTGGAGATTAGTTGAAATAATTGAAAAAGCTAAGTAGTAATGATTCAACAGGAAAGTAGATTAGCCGTTGCAGATAACAGTGGTGCTAAAGAAGTACTTTGCATCAGAGTGTTAGGCGGAACAGGAAAAAGGTACGCTAGACTAGGAGACAAAATAGTTGTTTCTGTTAAAAGTGCAATACCGGGAGGTAATGTAAAAAAAGGACAAGTAGTTAAAGGAGTAATCGTAAGAACAAAATATGCTACTAAAAGAGCAGATGGTTCTTATATCAGATTCGACGATAATGCTGTTGTTCTGTTAAATGAAGTAGGAGAGATGAAAGGAACTCGTATATTTGGTCCAGTAGGTAGAGAACTACGCGACAAACAATATATGAAGATCGTTTCGCTAGCACCTGAAGTACTATAATTTCAAAAATTGATTATATGAACAAGAAGTTCCATATTAAAAAAGGTGATACGGTAAAAGTATTATCTGGGGACAATAAAGGAAAAGAAGGTAAAGTCCTTGAGATTATATCTGAAAAAGATAGAGCTGTAGTAGAAGATGTAAACATCATTACTAAAGCAACTAAACCTAATGCTAAGCATCCCCAAGGTGGTTTAATTAAGAAAGAAGCACCTATTCATATCTCTAACTTAATGTTAATCGATCCTGCGACTGGTAAACCAACAAGGATTGGCAGAAAAAAGAATAGTGCAGGAAAATCGGTACGTTATTCTAAAAAGACTAAGGAGGAAATTAAGTAATGAGTTATTCAGCATCATATAAGAAAAAGTATTTTGATGAAGTGGTTCCTGCTTTAATGAAGGAATTTAGTTATACATCAAAAATGCAAGTACCTAGATTAGAGAAAATAGTTATTAATCAAGGTTTAGGAAAAGCAACTTCAGATAAAAAGATTATTGAAACTGCAATTAACGAAGTAACTTTGATTACTGGTCAAAAAGCAATTTCTACTCATTCTAAATTAGATATCTCGAACTTTAAACTACGTAAAGGAATGCCAATTGGTGTTAAAGTTACCTTACGTAGAGATAAAATGTATGAGTTCTTAGAACGATTAATTTGTGCATCTTTGCCTCGTATTAGAGATTTTAAAGGAATTAATTCTAAGTTCGATAAAAAAGGAAATTATACACTTGGAGTTACTGAACAAATAATTTTCCCTGAAATCGAAGTGGATAAAATCAATCATATTCTAGGTATGGATATTACTTTTGTAACATCTGCTAATACCGATGAAGAAGGATATGCTTTATTAAAAGAATTTGGATTACCATTTAAAAATCTAAAAAAGTAGAGAAATGGCAAAAGAATCAATGAAAGCTCGCGAAGTAAAAAGAGTTGAGCTTATAAAAAAATACGAGAAAAAAAGAGCTGAGTTAAAAGCTGCAGGTGATTTTATTGGATTACAAAAACTTCCAAAAAATTCATCTCCTGTTCGATCACACAATCGTTGTAAATTAACAGGAAGACCTAGAGGTTATATGCGTCAATTTGGAATTAGCAGATTAACATTTAGAGAAATGGCTTCAGCTGGTTTGATTCCAGGTGTAACAAAAGCAAGTTGGTAAAATAAATTAATAGAGGATAATATATTATGATAACCGATCCTATAGCAGATTTTCTAACAAGAATTAGGAATGCACAAAAAGCAAACCATAAAGTAGTAGAAATTCCAGCATCGAATTTGAAAAAAGAAATGACAAAAGTATTGCATGATAAAGGCTATATTTTAAGTTACAAATTTGATGAAGAAGGTCCTCAAGGTACCATTAAAATTGCTTTAAAATATCATCCAATCACTAAATCACCAGCTATCAAAACAATTGATAGAATTAGTAAACCGGGTTTAAGAAAATACCGTGGATGTGCTGAATTACCAAGAGTATTAAATGGTCTTGGAATATCAATAGTATCGACTTCAAAAGGAGTAATGACCGATAAAGAAGCTCGTTCATTGAATGTTGGTGGTGAAATATTGTGTTACGTATATTAAAAAACGATAGATAATGTCACGAATTGGGAAATTACCTATTACTCTACCAGACAAAGTAGAAGTAAAGATAGAAAAAGATAATACCGTTGTTGTGTCAGGACCGTTAGGAAAACTTACACAAAAAGTTGATCCTGATATTACTGTATCAGTTGTAGAAAAAGAGCTTATAGTAAGTCGTCCAACTGAGCAAAAAAGACATAAAGCGCTTCATGGTTTATACCGTTCATTAATCAACAATATGGTTGTTGGTGTGAGTACAGGGTATACTAAAGAACAAGAACTTGTTGGGGTAGGTTATAGAGCAACAAATCAAGGAAATAATCTTGAATTAGCTTTAGGATTCTCTCATCAAATTGTTTTTCAAATTCCTTCAGAAATTACTGTGGAAACTAAATCAGAACGAGGAAGTAACCCTAGAATTATATTGAAGTGTGCAGATAAACAATTATTAGGTCAAGTTGCTGCAAAGATTAGAGCTATTAGACCACCTGAACCTTATAAAGGAAAAGGTATTAAGTTTACGGGTGAAAAAGTTAGAAGAAAAGCTGGTAAATCAGCAGGTAAGTAAAAATGATTGGATATGGCATTCGACAAAATTAAAAGAAGAGCAAAAATTAAAAGAAGAATCAGAAAAACAATTTCTGGAACTTTTGATTGTCCGAGAATGTCTGTTTATAGAAGTAATAGACAGATTTCGGTTCAGTTAATTGATGACTTAAAAGGAGTAACACTCGTTTCTGCATCATCTCTAACTAAAGAAGCAACTGAACTTGCTAAAGGTAAAACTAAAACAGAACAAGCTGCTATAGTTGGAAATTTAGTTGCAGAACTTGCTAAAGGTAAAGGAATCGCTAAAGTTGTTTTCGATAGAAACGGTTTCCTATATCATGGAAGAGTAAAATCTCTTGCAGATGCTGCTAGAACTGGTGGTTTAATTTTTTAAGCATTAAAGATTTATGACAGATAATACAATAAAAAGAGTTAGAACAACCGACATCGATTTAAAAGATCGTTTGGTAGCTATCAATCGTGTAACTAAAGTTACTAAAGGTGGTAGAACTTTCAGCTTCTCTGCAATCGTTGTAGTTGGAAATGAAAACGGTGTTGTTGGTTGTGGACTTGGTAAAGCAAGTGAAGTTACTGCAGCTATCGCAAAAGGTGTTGAAGACGCTAAAAAGAATCTTATTAAAGTCCCTCTTAATAAAGGAACAATTCCTCATGCTTGTGAAGCAAAAGCAGGTGCATCTTTAGTGTTTATGAAACCAGCTACTCATGGTACTGGTGTTAAAGCTGGTGGTGCGATGCGTGCTGTTTTAGAAAGCGTTGGAATTAAAGACGTGTTAGCTAAATCTAAAGGATCTTCTAATCCACATAATGTTGTTAAAGCAACTTTAAATGCTCTTGGTCAAATGAGAGATGCATATTCGGTAGCTGAAGAACGTGGTGTAGAACTATCTAAAGTTTTCAATGGTTAATAATATAATTGAAAAGATGGCAAAAGTTAAAATTACACAAGTTAAAAGCAGCATCGATAGATGTGCTAAACAAAAAGATACTTTAAAATTTCTTGGATTGAGAAAAATGAATGCTTCAGTTGAAATGGAAGCTACTCCTCAAACATTAGGAATGATTAAAGTTGTACAACATTTAGTTGAAGTAACAGAATTATAAGATATTATATATTATGGATTTAAGTACATTAAAACCAGCTGAAGGTTCGGTTCGCAATAATAAAAGATTAGGAAGAGGTCAAGGATCTGGTACTGGTGGAACAGCTGGAAAAGGTCATAAAGGAGCAAAATCTCGTTCTGGTAATACTAAGAAAAGAGGTTTCGAAGGAGGTCAAATGCCTTTACAACGTCGTGTTCCTAAGTTTGGCTTTACAAATATTAACAGAGTTGAATATAAAGCTATAAATCTTGGAAGAATTCAAGAATTGGCTGAACAAAATAACTTAACTGTTATTGATGTTGAAACTTTAGTATCATTTGGATTAGTAACTAAAAATGATTTAGTAAAAGTTCTAGCTAAAGGCGAAATAAAAGCAAAAGTTAATGTGAAAGCGCATGCTTTTTCACAAAAAGCATTAGAAGCTATTGAAGCTGTAGGTGGCACAATTGCAAAAGTTTAATACTCATGAAAAAACTAATAGAGACACTTAAAAATATATACAAGATCGAGGAATTAAGATCTAGAATCTTACTTACCTTAGGTCTTGTATTAATATACAGACTAGGATCTGTGGTAGTTTTACCAGGAATTGATCCAGGACGTTTAGCTGCATTTAAATCATCAAGTTCAGAAGGATTGTTAGGATTAATTAACATGTTCTCAGGTGGTGCATTTTCTAATGCTTCGGTATTCGCTCTTGGTATAATGCCTTATATTTCTGCCTCTATTGTTATTCAACTTTTAGGTATTGCAGTACCCTATTTTCAAAAACTACAACACGAAGGTGAAAGTGGTAGGAAGAAGATGAATCAAATTACACGTTACTTAACAGTTTTGGTAACTTTGGCTCAAGCTCCAGCTTATTTAACTAACCTTAGAACTCAATTACCTGCTGATGCATTTGTTGCATCAAGTGGTTTCTTTTGGTTCTCATCATTAATTATTCTTGTTGCTGGTACCATGTTTGTTATGTGGTTAGGAGAAAGAATTACTGATAAAGGAATTGGTAACGGTATATCACTCATAATTATGGTTGGTATTGTATCAAGAATTCCTGCTTCTTTGGCTCTTGAATTTGGTACAAGAATGGAAGGTGCTGGTGGATTGATTATGTTTTTGGTAGAAATTGTAATTTTATTAGCAATTATTATGATTGTTATTCTCCTAGTTCAAGGAACTCGCAGAATACCTGTTCAATATGCTAAGAGAATCGTTGGTAACAAACAATATGGCGGAGTTCGTCAATATTTACCTTTAAAAATTAATGCTGCTGGTGTAATGCCAATTATTTTTGCTCAAGCATTAATGTTTATACCAATTACTGTTTCAGGTTTCGCAAGTTCAGGACAAAGTTCTTGGTTCTTGAGTGCCTTTGGTAATTATACAGGCTTTTGGTATAATGCTGTTTTTGGTTTATTGATTGTAGTATTCACTTATTTTTATACTGCAATTACAATGAATCCAAATCAAATTTCCGAAGAATTAAAAAGAAATGGTGGATTTATACCAGGCGTTAAGCCCGGAAAAAAGACTGCAGAGTATATTGATGGTGTTATGTCAAGAATTACCTTGCCAGGATCCTTGTTTTTAGCCTTTGTTGCTATTCTACCTGCTATTGCAATCATTGTTGGAGTTAATAATACATTTGCTCACTTTTATGGTGGAACTTCATTATTAATCCTTGTCGGTGTTGTTTTAGATACATTACAGCAAATAGAATCACATTTGCTAAACAGACATTACGATGGCTTAATGAAGAGTGGTCGCATCAAGGGAAGAAATTCCGGTCAATTTTAAAAGTAAACCACAAATATGCCAAAGCAAACATCAATAGAACAAGACGGGACTATAATCGAAGCATTATCAAATGCAATGTTTCGAGTTCAATTAGAAAATGGTCACGTGATTACAGCCCACATATCAGGTAAAATGAGAATGCATTATATTAAGATTTTACCTGGAGATAAAGTAAAAGTTGAAATGTCTCCATACGATTTAACAAAAGGAAGAATCTCATTCAGATATAAATAAACATACGATAATGAAAGTAAGAGCATCAGTAAAGAAGAGAAGTGACGATTGTAAAATTGTTCGTCGCAAAGGCAAAATTTATGTTATTAATAAAAAAAATCCAAAATATAAACAACGTCAAGGATAATTTTATATTTTTGCAAAAAATTAAGAAAGGTATATTATGGCAAGAATCTCAGGTATAGATTTACCAAAGAATAAAAGAGGCGAAATAGGATTAACTTATATTTACGGTATAGGCTTGTCAAAGTCTCAGTATATTTTAGGTAAAGCCGGCGTGGATAAAGACATCAAGGTTAAAGACTGGAATGATGATCAGTTAACAAAAATACGTAACATAATCACTTCTGAAGTTAAAGTTGAAGGTGAATTACGTTCTGAAGTTCAGTTACACATCAAGCGATTGATGGATATAAATTGTTACAGAGGAATTAGACATCGCTTAGGTTTACCTGTGAGAGGTCAAAAAACGCGTAATAATGCAAGAACAAGAAAAGGTAAAAAGAAAACTGTTGCTAATAAAAAGAAAGCTACTAAATAGAGTTTAATATGGCAAAGAAATTAAAGTCAGCAAAGAAAAAGATTGTTAAGGTTGAAGCTCTCGGCCAAGCACATATCCATGCATCATTTAATAACATTATTATAACGTTAACGAATGGTGAAGGTCAAGTTATATCTTGGGCATCTTCTGGTAAAAAAGGATTCAAAGGATCTAAGAAAAACACTCCTTATGCTGCTCAATTAGCAGCTACCGATTGTTCAAAAGAAGCTTTTGATCTTGGTTTAAGAAAAGTTAAAGTATTTGTAAAAGGTCCTGGTGCTGGACGTGAGTCTGCTATCAGAACAATTAACAATGCTGGTATTGAAGTAACAGAAATTGTTGACTCAACTCCTCTTCCACACAATGGATGTAGACCTCCTAAAAAGAGAAGAGTATAATTAAACGTTGAATTTTTATATTATTACAGTAAATGGCAAGATATACAGGACCAAAATCGAAAATAGCAAGAAAGTTTGGTAGTCCAATTTTTGGACCAGACAAAGTTCTTGAAAAAAAGAATTATGCTCCAGGACAGCATGGTAATGCAAAAAGAAGAGGCAAAAAATCAGAATACGGTGTTCAGTTAATGGAAAAGCAAAAAGCTAAATATACTTATGGTGTATTGGAAAAACAATTTGCTAATTTATTCCACGAAGCTGCTCGCATGAAAGGTATTACTGGAGAAATATTACTTCAATTACTTGAACAACGTTTGGATAATGTAGTTTACAGAATAGGATTTGCTAATTCTAGAGCTGGAGCTCGTCAATTAGTTTCTCATCGTCACGTTTGTGTGAATGGTAATGTATTAAACATACCTTCATATCATGTTAAACCTGGTGATGTAATTTCGATCAGAGAAAAATCAAAATCACTTGAAGTTGTTACTAGTTCACTTTCTAGTTCAAGAGTTTCTAAATACACTTGGATTGAATTTGAAAAAGAAAAACTAGCTGGTAAGTTGTTAAATGTTCCTGAGAGATCAGAAATTCCTGAGAACATAAAAGAACAACTAATCGTCGAATTATATTCTAAATAATAATTTTAGTTAAGGCATTTATATTATGGCAATTTTAGCTTTTCAAAAACCCGATAAAGTAATTATGCTGGATTCGGACGAAACGTTTGGACGTTTCGAGTTCCGTCCACTAGAACCTGGTTATGGTATAACAGTGGGTAATGCTTTACGCAGGGTATTATTATCTTCACTTGAAGGTTACGCTATTACTAATATTAAAGTAGCTGGTGTAGACCATGAGTTTGCAACAATAAAAGGTGTAATCGAAGATATGGCAGAAATCATTCTTAATTTGAAACAAATCAGATTTAAGAAAAAGCTTGATGCTGCTGATACTGAAAAAATAACAGTTACTGTTTCTGGCAAAAATCAATTTGTTGCTGGAGATATCAGTAATTTCCTTTCAAATTTCGATATCTTAAATAAAGATCTTGTTATTTGTAATATGGAGTCAAGTGTTAAATTTCAAATTGACATTTGGATTAATAAAGGAAGAGGTTATGTACCTGCTGACGAAAATAAAGCTTTAGATAGTGCATTTGGTGTTATTCCAATTGATTCTATCTTTACGCCTATGAAAAACGTAAAATATTACGTTGAAAACTTCCGTGTTGAACAAAAAACTGACTTTGAGAAACTAGTTTTTGAAATTAAGACTGATGGTTCAATACATCCTAAAGAAGCATTAAAAGAAGCTGCTAAGATTCTTATATATCACTTCATGTTATTCTCTGATGAGAAAATTACACTTGATGCTGATGATAAGTTATCGAATGAAGAATTTGATGAAGAAATACTTCATATGCGTCAACAATTGAAAACAAAACTTGTTGATATGGATCTTTCTGTTCGTGCTTTGAACTGTTTAAAAGCTGCTGATGTTGAAACATTAGGTGAGCTTGTAGCTTTCAATAAAAATGATCTATTGAAATTTAGAAACTTTGGTAAGAAATCTTTAACTGAGTTAGATGAGCTTCTTGTTAATCAAGGATTGAATTTCGGAATGGATATAAGCAAATATAAATTAGACAAAGACTAGATAATAGATAGAAATAATGAGACACGGTAGAAAATTAAATCATCTCGGCAGAACAAGTGCACATAGAAAATCACTTTTAGCTAACTTGGCTTCGGCTTTAATTAAACATAAAAGGATTACTACTACTCTTGCCAAAGCAAAAGCTCTACAAAGATATGTTGAACCTCTAATTACTAAATCAAAAGACGATACAACTCATTCACGTCGTATTGTATTCAGTAATTTGAAAGACAAAGAAAGTATCACTGAGTTATTCCGCGAAATTTCTCAAAAAATAGCTACTCGTCCAGGTGGATACACTCGAGTAATTAAAATGGGAGCTCGTCAAGGAGATGCTGCTGAAATGGCAATCATTGAACTTGTTGATTACAACGAAGTATATGTAAAAGATACTAAAGCTGCTGCGAAGAAAACAACTCGTCGTAGTGCTGTTAAGAAAAAAGTTGAAGGAACTGAAAAAGTTGAAAAAACTGTTGAAGAACCAAAAGCTGAATAATTTTGTAATGAATTAAATTTCATTCAGTCAAAAAAGGGTAATGTGCAAACATTACCCTTTTTTTTGTTATATTTAAAAATGATTACAAAACTAAATTTATAATTATGGGACAAATAATTGACGTTCATGCACGAGAAATTATCGATTCTCGTGGAAATCCTACGATAGAATGTGAAGTTACTTTAGCCAGTGGTGTTATGGGACGTGCTGCTGCTCCTTCTGGAGCATCAACTGGCGAAAATGAAGCACTTGAATTACGAGATGGTGATAAAGGTCGCTTCCTTGGTAAAGGTGTTTTAAAGGCTGTTGATAATGTAAATAATATCATTGCTAAAGAGATTGTTGGTATGAATTCAACCGATCAGGTATCTATTGATAAAATGATGCTTGAAATTGATGGTACACCTACTAAAAGTAAACTTGGCGCTAATGCCATTCTTGGTGTTTCGCTTGCTGTTGCTAAAGCTGCGGCACAATTACATGGACTTTCATTATATCGTTATATTGGTGGAATTAATGCTAAGACATTACCCGTGCCTATGATGAATATTATTAATGGTGGTTCGCATTCAGATGCACCAATAGCATTTCAAGAATTTATGATTCGCCCTGTTGGTGCTCCAAGTTTTAAAGAATCGTTACGATATGGTGCAGAAGTTTTTCATAGTTTAAAAGCTATATTAAAATCAAAAGGATTAAGCACTGCTGTTGGCGATGAAGGTGGTTTTGCTCCAAATTTTTCTGGAGGAACTGAAGAAGCTTTAGAAAGTATTTTAATTGCAATTGAAAAAGCGGGATATAAACCGGGTATTGATATTACTATCGGTTTAGATTGTGCTGCATCTGAATTTTATGGAAGTGGAGTTTACGACTATACAAAATTTGAAGGTTCAAAAGGTTCGAAACGTTCTTCAGCCGATCAGGTTGCGTATTTATCGGAATTAGTTTCAAAATATCCAATCGATTCTATTGAAGATGGTATGTGCGAAAATGATTGGGATGGATGGAAACTATTGACTGATAAACTTGGTTCTAAAATTCAATTAGTAGGTGACGATTTGTTTGTTACCAATGTTGATTTCCTTAAAAAAGGAATCGAAATGGGATGTGCAAATTCTATTTTAATTAAAGTAAATCAAATAGGTTCGCTTACTGAAACGCTTGACGCTATTGAAATGGCTCATCGTGCAGGTTATACTTCGGTAACTTCGCATCGTTCTGGTGAAACTGAAGATGCTACTATTGCTGATATTGCTGTTGCTACCAATTCTGGTCAAATTAAAACTGGTTCAATGAGTCGTTCAGATAGAATGGCTAAATATAATCAGCTTTTACGTATTGAAGAGGAACTAGGTGATAATGCTATTTATGGTTATCAAAAAGTTTATAAGAAATAATTCTTTGAGAAATATTGAATATTATTTAAATCCCTGTCGTTTGATTGGGATTTTTTTTTGCGAATTTATTTCATAATTAGCTTGGCTTTGTTAGTAAGTCGAGCTATTTTCGTGTAATGATAAAATATCTTAAAAGAAATACATATTTCATTTTTCCAATAGTTGTCTGTCTTTGGTTTTATTCATTGACGAAGCAGCAATTTCTTTCACTATTCGATTCCGATTATGTGTTTGGTTATTTGTTTTCTAAATCGATGTTAATTGAACATGCATCAATTAAAACTTGGGATTTAGGAACATGCACATTTCTTTTTCCTAATATTTTTATTTATGCATTTTTATTTATTTTAACAAAGAAGGTAGTTGTAACACACCTGATTTTTGGTGTAATTCAGATAACTGGATTGGCTTATTTACTACGAAAAATAGGAAGTACTATTTTTGAAGAAATTTCAAATACAAGTTTACTTCTTATCGATTTGGGACTTGTTTTGTTTTTTATACAACCCAATGTATTATATACTAAACAACTCTTTGTTCCTATACATACAGGAGTTTTTATTATTGGTGTACTTAGTTTACTTTTTGTTTTTCTTTACTACAAAACAAATCGTTCGAAATATTTAATTCTCGTTGCGATATTGAGTCTTTTATCGGTCGTTTCCGATAAAATGTATCTTGAGTTTTTTACTCTTCCAGGTTGTTCGATTAGTGTTGTTTTAATCCTAAATAAAAAACGAAAAGGATTAGTTATTCTTTTGTATGTTTTTACTTCTGCAATTCTTGGTGAATTATTATATAGATTATTTATATATAAACATTGGTTCGCAATGACTGAATTGCCTCTACATCTTTCGTTATCGTGGGACGCTTTTCATACTTATATATGTATTCTAAAAAAGTCGTTACAAGGAAATTGGTTAATGCTTTTTTTCTTTCTGTTTTCTATGATAATTTGGATAATAGAATGTATTCGATTAGTAAGAGTAGGTTTGGTTTCTCGATTAACAAATATTCGCGATTTGTTTGGTATTTATTATTTGTCGTTTTTCGGAATTACTATGCTTTCGCCTATAATGTTTAATGTTTTCTTTTCGGTTGAGTCAATTCGATATATCTGTTTTGCACCATTTATTTCTCTTGTATTTATTCCTTTTTATATTCAATATTTTATAAGTAAAAACCCGATTTATAAATATGCAATCATATTTACATATTCATTTGTACTCTTGTGTTTTATTATTTATTGTTTAAGGAATATTCAATTAAAACCATTGGATTATCGTCCCGATAATGTTACGTTTATTGATGGAATGGTTTCTAAGTATTCATTGAAAAATGGCGTTGCTGGATATTGGAATAGTAATTATTATAATGCATTTACTCATTCACTAACATCTATTCACGCTACTAGTGAACAATTAAACACATATGAGTTGTTGTGCGATAAAAGAAAATTCTATGTTAATACACAGTCGATAAAAACTCTTTATACTTTTTTATATCCTACATTATATTTTAAAAATGCTTTTATCAAAGCATTTTTTGCTGACGATTTACATCTGATTTCGAATGGTAAAGACAGTTTGTTTAAAACTTCAGAATTTTATTTTGATATAGCTACTGGTGTAGTTATGAAAAGTGTTTGGAAGCCGGTTAAACAAATAACATTTGATTTTGAATCGAATGTTAGAAATGGGGTTATTTATTCGAAAGCTGATAGTTTAACAGTAGGGAATGCTGTGATACAGTCAATATCACATTCGGGGAAATCATGTTTAAATTTATCAGATATAGAATATGGCCCTACTGTATTGACAGATACGTTACATTTAGGAGAAACAATACTTTATAGTTGTTGGATTTATCCTGCAAAAACAGACTCCATAATTCTTGTTGCTGATAATAAAAAAGATTGGCGATCAATGTCGGTTATTGATACCATTGATTCGAGAGGATGGGGTAGGATGGTTTTTAAATTAAATGTACGAGAGCAATATGCCGGAACTCGCTTTAACCTTTTACTATGGAACTTTAAAAAAGAGCATTTTAAAGTTGATGATATAGAATTAACTGTTGTGAAGTAAATTCTATTTCTATAGTTTTTTATACTGGACAGATTTGTTTATGAAATGTTTTAAGCCAGATAATTGCAACCTCTTCGCTTGAAAATATTTTTGAAACTTTATTATTCCACGATTTAGCATCATTAAAAAGCATAGAAAACGCTGCTTCTTTAGGAGTTGAAACGACTATTGCTTCGTGAATAATGTGATTTGATACGATATAATTATCAATCAAGCTTACAATATTAAAAATATCTTCAGGTGAAAAATGAAAATTAATGTCGTTTCCAACAATGAGAAAAAATAGATTTTTTCGATGGCGACTATATTTAATTTCCTCACAAATATCCATTACATCATCTGAACTGAATGAATCAGAAATAGTAATTTTTGTAACAAAATCTAAATATCCATACTCAATTTGGTGCATGATAATATCTTTATATCTTTTACGCAAATATAGTTTAGTTGTTATGCGAAAGGATTGTTGGAAATACTCAAAAATGAAAATAAAAACCGTTGGGAAGCCTGCAAAAATAAGGGATACAACCTGTGTGTATCCCTTATAAATATAGTAGAAAATTGTTAAGTAACGATTTGTGAATTCTTTTGGACCATTCATCTTGACCGATAGTATGAACATCTGCAACATGAAACCAATAACGAACACTCTGTGTTACGTTTTTGATAGTAAATGATCCTTGATAATATAATTATATGTAATTGTTAATTATTTCAATCAAAGTTTTTTTGTCTTGATTTATTATTTGTAGTCATGATTGCGACTAGATTAAAAGTAATAATTGAATCCAAGTGTAATTGTTGAAATATTTAAATTTAAACCATAATTATTTGTAATGTAATGATTATCATAAGATTTAGTTTTATCTTTTTGAATGTTAAATGAGTAATTTAGATTGCCAAATGTTGTTTGAATTCCAAAATTTGGTGTAACGAAATAAACTAATCCAGGTGAAATTAAACAAGAAATTGAATTATTTGTATAATCTTGATCAATAGGATAATTTGATTGTGTTACCTTCTGTTCTGTTTTTAGATATGATAAATCACCTTGAAGAAAGAATTTAAATTTATCATTAATGTTAGAATAATAACGAACAAAACCACCAATACCATAGCCAATTGAAGTTGATTTATCGCTTCTTGAAGTAGGTGTTATATTTGTATATTTATTTGTTTGCTTAGAATTTAAATAACGAAAAGTTATATTAGCTCCAATAGCAATATTATCTTTTATGAAATACCCAAATGTTGGAGAAAGTGTTATGCCTTTACTTTTATAATTATTTTTATACAGAGTATCTAGTCGATTTTGTGAATTTCCAGATACATTTATCTGCCCACCAATAAACATTTTACCTTTTTCTGTTTGTGAATAACTTGCTTTAATTACAAAAAATGTCAATAAAATTAAAATACTTTTTTTCATGATTTCTTCTTCTTTAAATTAATATTAAATTGTTTTTTTTATTTACGGAATTGGTCAATATGGTTACAATATTTGTGCCAAAGAATCTATGACTATTATAAATGCTGAAATGCTTTTAAAAAATAGTTTATGGAATTCTGTCTAAAGGGTTATAAAACAAATAAATGGGAATAGTTTGCAATTATATTATTTTGTAAAATCAGCTGAAAGAGATCCGTTTAAGCGAAAAAACAATCCCTTTCGCTAAAATGAATCTATTCTCGCTACTATCTATTACTTCTGGCAAAAACAATTCACTTTTAGCAAATATGTAACTGTTTAAAAAATAATCATTTTTATTCCAATTGAAATTGTTATTTTAGCTTTTGATGTGAGAAAAAGTTAAGCCTTTAAATTTGATTGAAATTGAGCGATGTGAATGAATTAATGGGAAATAGGATTTATTAAAAATGGGCATCCACTAAAAAAAAAGTATTAATTGATTAAAAAAAATGAAATGAAAATTGAAAGATTAGAAAAGAGTATAAATAATTGCATGAAGACTGTTGTTTGTTTATTTTTAGTTTCATGTGTTTCGAATATATATGCACAAAAGCAAACAATTAGTCTACTAAATGTTGAGAATAATAAGGTTAAAACAATAAAAAATAACCGAACTATCGAAATTATTAAAAAGGATCGTCATATTGTTAAGGGTACATTTAAAATTATCAATGATTCGAATCTTTTATTAAATAATGATACAATAGCAATAAATGAAATATCATCAATATCAATAAAACCTACTGCTTCAAAAATAATTGGCGGTTCATTATTATTAGTTGGAAGTTCTGCTATATTACTGGGAGTAGGAGGTGCAGTAGATGTTTATACAACAAGTGGACATGGGTTTGATGGAGATGCTGGTATGTCTTTATTATTTTTAGTCCCTTTAACCGGAATTGGGATAATTACAGATGCGATTGGATTATCGGTTTATTCTCATAAAAAAGAATTTTTACGAAAAAAGTGGAATATAAAGTTTGAAAAATAGATTTTAAATAGAGTGACTTAGGTCTAATAATACGACTTGCTATTTTAAGTAAAAGCATATATAAGAGTAATTTGTGTTTTAATCTCATTGGGTCTAATTCCTCGAAGCTCTGCTTCGAATTTTAATTGTATTTTTGTTAAGTGAGTGAGTATATCCATAAAACCCATAATGTATCAGTTTTGCTGTATCATTTTGTTTGTC
>Ga0302286_10000645_pt1 | contig 27916 bp, 13 predicted proteins | sample III_Fen_E2_3_FD_198765 | JGI IMG/M metagenome (GOLD analysis project Ga0302286, IMG submission 198765) | Peat permafrost microbial communities from Stordalen Mire near Abisko, Sweden - III_Fen_E2_3 | ecosystem: Environmental > Terrestrial > Soil > Wetlands > Permafrost | place: Sweden: Abisko...
CAACACAAAGATAAAAAATAGAATTATAGTATTAATCAAAAGTGTAAACAAATTTCAGGACGATACAGTTAAACATCAAAGGCTTCATTTAATATAAAACCCTTGATGTTTAACTGTTTTGTTGTTTAAAATTAGGAGATAATAGAGTATAATTGTTCTTGCAAATAGCAGTTTTACTACTTTCTACTTTTTCTCTTCCCACTACCTACTCCTTACTAATTTTACTACCCACTATCAACTACCTACTAGTGCTTAATCTCTATTTTCCGGATCAATACTCCCTCAGCAGTCTTTAATCGCAAGAAGTAAATCCCGGGACTTAAGCCGGATGTGTTTAAAGAGCCAACCCGATTGTTGATGCCTGACTGTTCAACAGTAGCTCCATTGACAGATACTATCTCTGTCTGCCTGATCTGAGCCCCTGCTTTAAAATGAATGGCATTGATTGCCGGGATTGGATAAATGGTCAAATCCTCTTCTGAATGTACGGCTGTTCCGGTTTCATAATCAATCAGAATTCCTTCCATGGTAAAAGTATAGAGTTCCACATGCAATTCCGTTGCAATGCTCCAAAAGTTAGGAATAGCTGTATTCAGGTAGAATGGTCCATTTATGAAGTCCAGCGTTGCACTGATGTTATAGATGGCTGCATTCCCACCTTGTGTTAAGGCGGTAATTAAAACAGGTTGTGAATTATGATCATATAGCCATAATCCGTCTACAGTCAACCCGCTTACAGTTTTATACAGATTCAAGGTAAATCCTGACCCAGACAGATTGCTGATAAATGATTTATTTGGGATCGTTGTTCTTTGCCCTGACATAATCTGGGCATAGCCACCCACGTTAACCCCATCACCGGTTGCCCTGACCATTAGCCGATAACCTACATCATCAAGCGTAGTAGTATAATTCAGTGATGTTGCCCCTATAATTGGTGTTGTCTCAGAGGTGGCAGGATTTACCCGATACCATTGGTAGGTTAGGTGTCCAGTAATCGGCAATCCATTTGAGAGTCTGTTGACTGTCACAGTTGCTGCTAAACCTCTTCCTACAAAAGGTGGAGTTACTCCTGTTACTAAGTTGGTCTCGTTGATTGATAAACCTATAAACCGGGTATCAATTTCTGAAAGAGGAGCATCTACTTCATTCGAAGTGTATCCGTCGTAAGTCCCTCCATTTACGAATAGTCGAAAGTGATAACTCCCTTCAGGGTTCACATTTAAAATACTGTCTGTTGTGATCAGGTCGACCCCACTTACCTGATAATTTGCCCAGGTACTTCCATTATTTGTAGAAAATTGAAGGGTGTAGCTGGTTGCCTTATAAAGGGATGGCTTATAGAAGTTCAGTTGAAGTGAAGCCCTGGTTCCTGAAGGTGTGATGTTCTCACGATCTGAACTGTGTACGTATAAACCACTGATTTTACCCGGTATGCCTGTGAAAGGAGAAAATGTAGGGATACTTCCACCTTCCCCCGGGGTAAATTGACCTGATGCGTGTTGCCAACCGATGGAAAGAGCAAGCAGAAGCAATGTCCTTCCTGATAAAGTAACTAGTTTTTTCATACTGATAAGGTTTTAAATGGAACATAATCCTAATTTTAGTTGAAAATAAAGTTATAGAGAAAAGCTTTTATTCAGCTCCGTATCACCCGAATTCCTGTTCGTGTTCAAGATTTCTTATCATGCATGCCGTAGGCACATCCTGTGAAGTTTTTAGACGGGATACGATCTGCATACGTACTAACAAGTAGCCGATTGGAATGTTTATGGAGCAGTGGTCAAAAATAGTTGTATTTTTAGAGCGCTGTACCTGGTGTTGATCAAGAGTCTATTCTTTCCGCAAGTGCCAGTTTAGTAGGATCCAATGGACTGTATCCTCACGATGGATAGTTGTGATAATAAGAGTTGTATTGCTTTGAAAGAAAATTTGAATGTGTCGGGAATTAAATTCAGTTGAAATGCCGTACATATAAATTTAGAATTGTATCTTTGGTTCATAATTTCGCACAATGAATCTTCTTTTCCCTATACAACCGTTGGGTAGTTTCATTCGCACTCTCACTACCCGATATTTGATCTTCAGGAAATTCCCGAAGAAGTTTACATGATTAGTTCCCACCCCTAAAAATTGCATTTCTGCATGGCGGATTACCCCGGGTATGCAGGTAATATCTCTCAAAAATGTATATTTATTTTAAAAAACAGATCAATCATGAACACAAAAACTATAGGACAGCAATTGGGTCGCAGTTCGTGGGCTGAACCCTGGAAGATAAAGATGGTGGAACCTATCCACATGATTTCACGGAATGAAAGGGCGGTGGCTTTGGAAAAGGCAGGGTATAATACTTTCCTGATCCGGTCGGATGAAGTATATATCGACCTGTTGACCGACAGTGGTACCAATGCTATGAGTGACCGTCAATGGGCAGGTATGATGATGGGTGATGAAGCCTATGCGGGCAGCCGTAACTTCTATCATCTGGAAGAGGCCATTCAGGAGTACTATGGATACAAGTATGTGGTACCCACCCATCAGGGTCGCGGTGCCGAGAATATCCTTTCTAAGGTGGCTATTAAAGCAGGGCAGTTTGTCTGCGGGAATATGTACTTTACAACCACCCGGCTGCATCAGGAGCTTGCCGGCGGAATCTTTACCGATGTTATCATCGACGAGGCACACGATGCCCAGCAGGAACATCCCTTCAAAGGGAATGTCGACCTGAGAAAAGTCCAGAAACTCATTGATGAACAGGGAGCTGCGAACATTGCTTATATTTGCCTGGCAGCCACTGTGAATATGGCCGGAGGACAGCCTGTGAGCATGCAGAATGCCCGGGAACTGCATGCCCTTTGTAAAAAGTACAATATCAGGATATTTCTGGATGCTACGCGGGCAGTGGAAAATGCGTTCTTTATACAGGAGCGGGAAGAAGGGTATGCCGATAAAACCCTTGCCCAGATATTGAAAGAATTTTGCAGCTATTCGGATGGAGCTACCATGAGTGCCAAAAAGGACTCGTTGGCGAATATAGGTGGTTGGCTGGGGCTGAACGACAGGGAACTCTATGAAGAGGCCTGTAACCTGGTGGTGGTGTATGAAGGCCTGCAAACTTACGGTGGTATGGCCGGAAGGGATATGGAAGTCCTCTCCATCGGAATCAAAGAAAGTGTTCAGGACGATTATATGCGTTCCCGCATTGGACAGGTCAGATACCTGGGTGAGTTGTTGATGGATTGGGGTATCCCCATTACCCGGCCTATCGGGGGACATGCCGTATTCCTGGATGCTCAGAAGTTCTATCCACACATTCCACAGGAAGAGTTCCCTGCACAAACCCTGGCTGCCGACCTGTACCTGGAGTCCGGGGTTCGATCCATGGAACGGGGCATTGTTAGTGCCGGACGTAAAAAGGATACCGGGGAAAATTACCATCCTTCCCTGGAACTCACCCGGCTTACCATTCCCCGGAGGGTCTATACCCAGGCGCATATGGATATTGTAGCTGAATCGGTGAAGAAGCTCTATGATGTCAGGGAACAAAAGAAAGGACTCCGTATGATTTATGAGCCACGCTATCTGCGCTTCTTTCAAGCCAGGTTCGAACGATTATAACCTCACCCCAACCCTCTCCTCCTGGAGAGGGTTAATATTGGGTTTCAAAATGATACCCCTTTACTGAATTTATGACGCATAAAATGGAATGTAATTGTTTATTAATCAAAGACAAATAATAAACATAAATGCTATTTAATCAATTTCTTCGTAGGAAATAAGTACTCGATATCACTTCGGAAAAATATCTTTCAGATGCTGCGAGGCTGTTGGCTTTTAGGATGAACGGTCTGTTTGATTGTTATTCCGGTAGCTATTTGTTATTACACTGATTCATTGTTAGATGTAACTTCTATCCTAACTCCTATCCGCTTTTATTTATCCTCCAGTCCATTCAATGCTACGTACTCATTAACATTGAACGCGGAACGCAGGACTTAGAAAGCGAAACCCTGAATGCGAAACCCTGAACTTTTAAGCCTCTAAACTCTCTCAAACCCTCCTCAACACCCCTGAATTTAAGGTATGTTATTGATGTTAAATAGCTATAAATCAAATTCTTTTCGTAAATTTGTAATATTGCCTTACAGGTAGTGCTAACCCGCCTTTCCCCATACTCGAATCCTGGATAAGTGATAATGACCTGAGGCTATATTATCCTTTACCTGTTTATGACCAGATATTCTCTTTTTGTACTCTTCTTTCTGTTGACACACTTTGTCAACAGCCGGAATCTGACTGATTTTAGCAGTTCCAAAACAAGCTTGCCTGAATCAGAGATTTCAAATTCTTCACTTGTACAGGCTACTGAAGCTGTTACGGCAACCATATCAGGCACGACTTCAACCTGCCGGACTGCAAATTCCAAAATTACCTTTTCCGGCAACGGTGGAAAAGCTCCATACACCTTTACCTATAATATCAATGGCGGAGCAGATAAGTTTATAACATCACTTTCCGGAAATGATGATATAACTTTGGATGTGGCTACGGGTGTTGCGGGTGTATTTGTATATACCCTGACAAATGTTACGGATTCAGCTTTAGAGACACAATCCTTAAATGAAAAAGCAACAGTCACTGTGAATTCCCTACCGGACTTTAGTTTTACATATACCGACAACCAATGTACAGGTACCGGATTTGTTTTTACTCCTTCATTGACCGGTTCATACTCCTACTCCTGGGACTTCGGTGATGGGACTTCGTCTACGGAAGTAAATCCTACCCATTTTTATACTGCATCAGGAAACAGCACCCAAAGTTATTTTGTAAAACTTACCATGACCAACAATTTGACATCCTGTCAGAATACGGTTACGAACAGTATTACAACAAATCAACTGGCAGATGCCACCTTGGATGGATCGGGTGCCGGAGTTGTGATTAACGGACTTCCGGCTTTCAGTGTCTGTAGCAACAGCATTTCCACCTTTACATTTAAAAATGCATCAACGACCATTCCCACAAATCAGCATTACAAGATAAGTTGGGGAGATGGAACTCCCGATTTTGAATCTAACGCATGGACTACAACCGATCACACTTATCAAATAGGGTTGTGGAAGCTGACCTATACTGTTCAAGGTGCAGGCGGCTGTTTGAATATAAAGCAGTATCACGTGTTTGATGGCTCTAATCCAGCGGTTGGGTTAGGGAGTCCGGGAAGTACAAATATCTGTATTTCTCAAACCCTGACATTCCCTATTACCGGAACTGAGAATAATCCGAACGGCACAATCTATACCATTTCATTTAATGATGGATCTCCTAACGAAGTTTACACTCATCCTGCACCTGCACAGATAACCCATAAATTTTTAAGGTCATCCTGTGGCACCTCGAGTTCAGACGGCTCTACCACCTATCAAAATGCCTTTTTAGCCAGAATAGTTGCCAGTAATGCCTGTGATAAATCAGCATCTACTGTGATGCCTATTTATGTTTCAAGTGCTCCTACTGCAGATTTTACGATGCCTTCGCCCAGTGTTTGTACTACTAATGCAATCTGTTTTACGAACTCATCGAAGAACGGGAATGCAATCAACGGTGGATTGTGTTCTTCTAATTCAAATTTAATCTGGCTGATTACTCCTTCAACTGGGTATACCTTGAATAGTGGAAACCTGGGTGATGATTTTGGGAAGACTGATGCTAGTCTTTGGAGTTCCGGTTCTAATGCTATCTGCCCTGTCTTTACCCAACCCGGCACCTATACGATTACCATGAAGATTGGAAACCGGTGTGACATTGATCAGGTCGTTAAAACAATTTGTGTTGAAGCTCCTTTAATTCCCCTGTTCAGCGTAAGTGGAACTCAGGGATGCGCTCCCTATACTGTAACTACTACCAATACTACCGATACTTCGAAAGCGTGTGCCCCTACCTATAGATGGACCGTAAAATATGCTGCCAATTATTGCGGAACGACTTCAGGATATTCATTTGCATCCGGGACCAGCACTACTTCTGTTAGTCCTTCTTTTCAGTTTTCCAATCCGGGAGTTTATACCATACAATTGGCAGTTACCAATTCCTGTGGAACTAAAGTTGTTTCCCAATCAGTCAGTGTGACGAAACCCCCTACCGTATCCATCAATGGCATCCCTGATTTTTGCGGTACAGCCTCTGTGAATCCGGTAGCTGTGGTTAATAGTTGTGCTCCGGTTTCCGGGGTATTAACCTATGCCTGGAGCTTTCCGGGCGGTACCCCTGTCAGTTCGACCAGTACAAGCCCGGGACCCATATCATACGCTGTTACCGGAAATTACACAGTGTCACTCGTTGTGACTACTGATTGCGGTGCCTCGGCAGTAGCTACAAAAACGTTTACTGTAAAGCCTGTTCCTTCCATTACTAATACGCTATTAGCCCAGACTATTTGTTCCGGATTTAAACCCGATGTAGTGACTCTCACTGCGGATATGCCGGCTGTCACCTATTCCTGGAGTGCCACCGCTACGGCAGGAATCACCGGGTTCATTGCTTCCGGTACTTCAAATGCTTTGCCTGTTTCCCCGATTTTTAATTCAGCAAATACTCCCGGGACGGTTACCTATACAATACTCCCCGGTTTGAATGGTTGTGTCGGGGTAGCTGTCAACTATGTGGTGACAGTAGATCCTGCTCCTGTCATTACTACTCAGCCCAAGTCTGTCCAGGTTTGCCAGGGAGGGACTTCAACACCTTTAACAGTGGCGGTTGGTAACTATTTGGGCACTCCATCTTACCAATGGTACCGAAATACACTAAATAACAATACTACCGGAACAGCTCTACCCGGTGAAACCAACACTGACTTTACTCCTCCAATAGGCATTGTGGATACATTGTATTATTACTGTGAAATTACCTTTTCTGCCGGACAATGTAAGATACTGACTTCGAATGCAGCCAGTGTTAACGTCGAGCCTATACCGGTCATCAACATTCAACCTGTCCCATTTAGGCTGGTATGTATCGGAGGTACGGTCCCTGTCCCTTTAACCCTTCATTATACAGGTGGTGCCGGGGCTACCTCTTACCAGTGGTATTCGAATACGACAAATGCAACAACCGGTGGAACCCTGATTCCCGGGGCTACCAGCCTGAGTTATACACCTCCTGTTTTTACCTCGACAGGAACCACGTACTATTACCTTCAAATTAATTTTAGCGGAAGTGCCTGTGGCCAAATTGTAAGTGATACTGCTAAAATTATTGCAGTCTCCGATCCGATAGTAACCACTCATCCTCTGATCACCCAGACGCTCTGCCAGACTGCCATACCTGATGTGTTGACTGTTGCTGCCTCGGGAGGTATCGGTTTATTCTCCTATCAGTGGTACTCAAATTCAATAAATATAACTTCTGCAGGAACCATTATCCCTGCTGCTATTTTCAAGACGTTTACGCCCCCTACAGCTATTGTTGGGAGTACTTACTACTATTGCCTTATTTCGCAGCCTGGTGGACCCGGGTGTGCTGTTACCAGTAATTCATCAGAGGTGATTGTAAAGCCAGCTCCCACCTTCTCAACGCAGCCTGCTTCCAGCACAGTTTGTCTGGGTGTGACGCCAGCCCTGTTAAGCGTGGTGACTCAGGATGGAACAGGAACTCCACACTATCAATGGTATTCAAACCTGCTAAATTCGGTAAGCGTTAGTAGCCCGATAACAGCAGCTACCGGAACAACTTATGCTCCACCGTTGGGAGTAGCCGGTACGGTCTATTACTATTGTGTAGTTACTTATCCTTCCGGTGGATGCACTACATTGACTTCCGCTATTGCTCAGGTGACTATCAATCCCATGCCTGTCCTGGCGACGCATGCCATTACTGTCAACAGCGGGGATACTTTTACTGAAATACCAAACTCCCTGGCAGGTGACATTGTCCCTACTGGCACTACCTATACCTGGATAGTACCTGTGATAAGCCCGTTGAATGCCATCACCGGTTTCTCATCGAAGATGACACCTCAGGCTGACATAAGCCAGACCCTGACCAACAGTACCACAGCTATGGCAACAGCGACTTATACCGTGATTCCTACTTCTGGAACTTGTACAGGAGTTGCCTTTACCCTGATAGTATCGGTAAATCCACCTCTTAATCCCAACATCATCCTCACGGATGTGACCTGTTACGGAGTTCATAATGGGGCCATTCAAACCTCAATCCAGGGTGGTGTCCCTTTTAAAACGGGAGACCCTTACCTGATCACCTGGACCGGTCCTGCAGGCTTTACCTCTACTGCCGCAACACTCTCCGGCTTGTATCCGGGCAATTATTTCCTGACTTTCAGTGATTCGGTAGGAATCACCTTTAAAAAAACATATTCGATCGGTGAGCCGGCTGAACTAATAATTACTACGGATATCCGCAATGATGTCACATGTTTTGGTGCTGCAAATGGCAGGATTGCTGTCACGGTAACGGGCGGTACCAAGCCTTACACCAATGTCTGGACAAAGGATGCCCTTCCGTTTTCGGGTACCAACGATATCACGAACCTCAGCCCGGGGAATTATACTCTTACGGTTACCGATATAAATAATTGCGCTCCTCGAACCGCTTCTTTTGTAATCCTGGAGCCACTGATAATCAATGTAGCCAGGGTGAGCCAGGTAAATGTAATCTGTTACGGCGATTTTACCGGAGCCGTGTCAGTCGATGTGACAGGCGGAGTGCCAGTAGAAAATATACCCGGAGTCTTTGAATATACCTATGCCTGGACCGGTCCGAATGGATTTGTCAGCACCTCGAAAAGCCTGACCGGCATTGCTGCAGGGATCTATCAGTTGACAGTGTCCGACTCAAGGGGGTGTTCTCAAAACTTTACGGCTACCATTACCGAGCAGAAACAATTGGTCATTGATGCAGCAGTAATTCCGGTTACCTGTTATGGGGCAAATAATGCCTCGATACTTTTAACCCTTACGGGCGGCATTCCGCCTTACCAGATTCAGTGGAGTAACCTGGGAAAAGGGCTGTTTCAGGATAATCTGGCACCGGATACGTATACGGTTCACATCACTGATTCTGCCGGCTGTACGATGTCAAGGACTATAATTATTGCTGAAGCTGTTTTTTACCTGAAACCTGTTGTTACGCAGATATCTTGCTTTGGAGCACATGACGGGAGTATCGCTTTGAACATACAGGGTGGAATTAAACCGATTAGTCTGACCTGGACTGATAATCCGGCAGCAGGGAATGCCAGGAACCAATTAGGCCCGGGCACTTATTCGGTCACAGTAAAAGATATGTCTTCCTGTCCCATCACTAAATCTTTTATAATTGTTGAACCTGCCGAGTTAAGGTTGTCAGCCCTGGTTACTCATGCCATGGACTGTACTAATCCAAACAGCGGGGCCATAAAACTTACGGTATCCGGGGGTACGGCTCCTTACAGGTATGTGTGGACAAACGGAAAGACCACACAGGATCTAACCGCTATCCAGGGTGCTGATTACGGTGTCACGATAACCGATTCAAGCGGCTGCTCGTTGGATACGGTATTTAAAGTCATCAGGCCCCTGCCTGTTACACTCTCGGTCAAAACAGTTCCTGAATTTGACTGTCAGCTACATACCCTTAAGGAATTATCGACGGCACAGGCAACAGGTGGAGTGCCTCCTTATCTGTTTACCTGGTCGAATGGAACGATCTCCGGGACCTATCATGAAACCATGGAGACCGACCAACCAGGTTTAATTGTACTTGGCGTGACCGACAGCAGGGGTTGTGCTGCAAGCTCTACGTTTGATCTGATAGTGCCTGTTCCCGGCATTGATTATCAGGTTGCAAACTGCGAAACGCATACTCTTGCCTTCCAGGCGGTGATTCCAAATGGTATGGAGGGGAATTACACGTATTTATGGGACTTTGGGGATGGTAAAACCGAAACTTCTCAAAACCCGCAACATGCCTTTGCAGTTTCCGGAACTTATAACATAAGCATGACCCTGATCAGTGCCACCTGTACTTCTATATTCAAAAGAACCATTACTGTGGATACAACACCTGTCCTGGTGCTTGATAAATTACCTGTATTCTGTGCCGGGGATTCCTTGCTGGTGCATGTCTCTGGAGCTGTGTCCTATCGTTGGGGGGATGGCTCTACGGCCGAAAGTCTGCTGATTAAACAACCCGGTGATTATCTTGTGACCGGAACTTCTATTCAAGGATGCTCGACTACCTACCGTTTTACTGCCACCAATTTTGCCTCTTATAACTATACGATTCAGACAGACAAGAATGAGGTGACTGTTTCAAGCCCCAATCTTCAGCTCTGGAGCGAAAGTATATCATATTCTGATTACTTCTGGGACTTTGGCGATAGCCAAACAAGCCAGGGCAATACGCAGAGCCATACCTATTCTATCCTCAAAGATGGATATTATGATGTGAAATTAAAGGTTGTAAACCCCAATGGGTGTATTGAGTATGCTACCCGTAGGATCTGGATTACCGATGCCACTGTGGGCAATGTGTTCTCACCTGCCTACGACATGGTTTATATGAAAGGCTTTCACATCCAACTCTATAACCGGAATGGCTTTTTACTCTATGAAGGCACGGACGGATGGGATGGAAAATACAAAGATAAGCCGGTCACTAACGATACTTATTTCTATGTGTTGTATCTTTCAGGGGAGTCGGGGGTAAAAACCAAAACAGGATTCGTAACGGTGGTTCGATAAAGAAAAATGATGAAGAAAACTATTCTGTTTGTACTGTTCGCGTTGGTCCCTATCCTGGTGACAGGGCAATCCAATATCCGGTTTAATAATGACTGGAACAAGACTTATATGATTAATCCAGCCTCTATAACCGATCAGTGCCTGGCCGAATTCAATATGGCTGCCCGTCAGCAATGGGTTGGCTTCGAAGGGGCCCCGACTACCCTTTTTGCCTCCGGGACGCTCTACATCGATGAATTATATACACAGTTCGGGCTGAAAGTGCTACAGGATAAAATCGGGTTCACGTCTACTACCGACATCGACCTGACCTATGCCTATGCCATGAGGGTAAACAATACCTGGAAATTGAACATGGGACTGGGATTAAGTTTCCAAGCGTTAGGGTATGACGTGTCGAAAGTGCAATCACCTACAGGCAGCGATCCTCTGGTGCTGGATCGCCTGTTAAACGAAAGCAATGTTAACTCTGACCTGGGGTTCGAACTGACCAATAAGTTTTACCGCTTCGGATTTGCCAGTCAAAACATATTCTCCCTGTTTTCCCCCATTAATAAGATGTTTACCAATACCAATTACCTCTATGGTATCTATCGGGATTCCAACCATGACTTTTTTAACCTCGGATATGGAGTTGGTGGCATCCAGTATTCCAACATGTTTCAAATGGAATTCAATATTACCGGATATTTTAAAGCTACCCCCACCACTCATCCTTTCCAGATCGGGCTCGTCTATCGTACCAGGAATGAAGTAGGCGCCTTGTTCGGATTTGATGTAACCCGGAAATTCAGGGTTTCATACAGTTACGATTATAATTTTAGCGGCATCAGCAACTCTTCCTACGGTACCCATGAACTGATGCTTACATACCGCATGGATAAAGTATTCCAGTGTAAAAACTGCTGGTATTAGCATTCTTCTATGAGGCGAGCCTAGGGTTACCCCGGTAAGGTCAAAGTACGGTCCCAGTGATCTTTCTTCATTCAAACCCAAATTTAGTAACCTGTCATGCTGTCGCGTCTGGTTAGCTGGTTTGCTCCCGTCGAATATCTTTGCTGATCAACTCTTTTTTATCTCCTGTTTCAATCCTTTCTAATTCTGATTCCTGTCGTAAGAATCCGGTTGAAATATGTTCCTATCTGCTTGATTGTCCCGCCATCCGAAAGTATCTCTGCTTTCCGTGTTACACAAATGCCCTGATAAATATCCAAAACAGGTAGTAAATAAATGGAATCATAGAATGTTTTGTCCTGCAAATACAAACAATCCTTTTGAGTTTTACGTTGTTTTCCCCCGGCTTAAAAGTTTGGGGGTGGCACGGAAGTCGGGCCTTGCCTTGAATTCCAAACACTCCTGATTTTTTTTTAATTTCTCCAATAGGAACATTTCCTGAATTTCAACATCACTCGTTCATTGCCTGGAGATATTTTAAAGAGGGTTGAGAGAGAGTTCAATGAGGTTTACTTCAATCAACCCTCTTTGAACCCACTCTATGCCAGGCACAAATGAAGATTGAATCCCATGGGTTTGCTGTTGAAAAAACTTGCAATTTCAGGTATTTTCTTTCAATCCCCAAAAATCGACAAGTAATTCCACCTATTGAATCTGTTGGCAGAGTGTGTTGAATGCTAACTATTAAATATTGTATCTAATGGTATTTGTTCTTTCTGTAGTATTTGCCTGTATTCTACGTAACTGTCTGTATAGAGTTTGAAGCTTTTTAATTTTCTAAACCTTAACAGTAGAAACAAAAAAACCGGAAGGAACTTAGAAAAACTATCCCCGGAAGCCGGAAATCAGGAAGACGATATGCACTCAATAAAGCCTGATCTATCATGCATCTGGTATATCCTGTATTTTTGGTTTTGTGGCATTAGTTCAATCTGAAAAACTGCCTGCCCTGAACTAAGATTGATGCAAGGAGGTCGTCTTTACTTACTGTTCTGATTGAGATGCCAGCTTCTAACGGTTGGTGTAGGATGGTCTGAAAAGCTTTGAAGATTGATCCATGGCATTTATTACGGTCTGATATACAGACTAAAGACTTAGGACTAAAGGCGGATATGCGCTGAAAAAGCAGTACTGAATTTCTAGAACCAAGACTTTTTTTGTAGGAAAGGATGGATGACGAACAGAAAATACAGGAGCCGGTTTCATGCTGAAAGTAAGCCTAGTAAGTCTTTTTAATTATTTTATATAATTAATGAATGTACTTTTATTATAGTTAAATGTAATAATTAACACTGCAATAACTTAATTTATGCGTAATAATATGTATCTTTGTGTTCTCGAGTTAACTATCTGTAAATTAGCGTAATTAGCACTAATTTAAACAATTCCTGTATCCTATCCGTGCGCAAACCATATAAAATGATTTTTTGATGAGCTGATTATACTTAACATAGCCTGTAATATAACTATAAATTCCGGGAATTATGGAAAATGGAGGCATATCGTTGGCCACACTCCTTCGGGTTAAGGCTGAAAAAATATTGAAAACAAAATCCCCACATGAGATTTCGAATCCCGAGGATGCTGATGTGTTAAAACTTCTTCATGAACTTGAAGTTTATGGCGTAGAACTTGAGATGCAAAACGACGAACTCATGGTCGCCAACTTAAATACGGAAGAAATAACCCAAAAAAATAAATTTTCAGAGGAAGTAAAACAGCGTATTATCTACGAATTTGAGTTAAATCAAATCGAGAAGGAGATTCAAAATGAAGAACTGCTGCTGTCGAACATTGTTTCTCAGGATGTGTCGGAACGGTATTCTGATTTATTCAATTTTTCATCCACAGGGTATCTGATCCTAACCCGCGATGGAGAAATCCTGGACCTGAATTATTCTTCCGCCCGGTTGCTTGGAAAAGACAGGTATATATTAAAAAACAGCCGGTTAGGTTTTTTTGTTTCCGAGGGAGACCGTCCTGTATTTAATAGTTTCCTGGAAGAAATATTCAAAGATAAAGTCAGGGTAGCCCGGGAACTGAATATAATTCCGTACGAATCATTGCCGATCACAGTGCTTCTGACGGGCATCATGACTCAAAATAAAGACCAGTGTTTGTTAACCCTGATTGATATCACTGAACACAAACAACAGCTTAAAAACAAGGAATTAACCCGGGAAGTATTACAGTTGCTGAATGATCCCCGTGATTTCAACGAGTCGGTGCATCACATGCTTTCGGCCATCAAGGAACGAATGGGCATAGATGCAGTGGCTATCCGGTTACAACAGGGGGATGACTTTCCTTATCTGGACCAGATTGGTTTTTCCCCTGAGTTTGTACAAGCCGAGAATTCCCTAATAGAAGTGGATGCAACAGGAAAAGTGTATTGTGATAAAAAACGGAATCCCCGGTTGGCATGTTCTTGCGGATTGGTACTTTCAGGGCGGATCAGCAATTCAACTCCTCATGGGACCCCTGGTGGCAGTTGGTGGACAAATAATTCAACCGCTGTTTTGAATATCCCTGCCGGGCAGGATCAACGGTTCCATCCCCGCAACCGTTGTATCTATCAGGGTTATGCCTCGATAGCACTGGTGCCTGTCCGTGACAAAAGCCAGATCCTGGGCATGATCCAATTAATCGATCATCATTCCAATATGTTCAGCCTTTCAAAGATTGAATTTCTGGAGGGAATATCCTCCCATATCGGGGCTGCCCTGTTACGGAAGCAGGCAGAACATAAATTGCGTGAAAACGAATTACTCTTGCGTACCATTACTGAGAATGCCCCGGATATTATCATACAAATCGACCGGGACGGGACTATACAGTACATGAACCGTGCCTTGCCGGGAGACAGTGTGAAAAACAACCTCGGAAAAAATTTCTGTCATGGGACGCTGCCCGAATATCACGACCTGATGAACCAGGCCTTGAAATCAGTCTTTCAGGATTCCACTACCCACACATTTTTGACCCGGGGCAACGATGCCCGGGGTGAATTGCGGTGGTTCAGAACTTATATATCCCCGGTGAAAGAAAAGGAAACTGTGAAAAAGGCTATCCTTATCACTCGGGATATCACCGAAGCAAAACTTACCGAAGAAATACTCCGAAAAAGAGAAGAAAAGCTGAACACGCTCATCATGAGAGCCCTGGATGGCTTCTGGATTGCTGACCTGGAGGGTCAAATCATGGAAGTGAATAATGCATTTTGTCTGATCAGTGGGTATTCCCGGGAGGAGTTGCTGAGCATGCATATTCAGGACCTGGATGATGCCGACAGCCGGGAAGCTATAAATTTGCGGATTCAGCAGGTGATGGAGGCAGGGGAAGGTCACTTTGAAAACCGTCACCGGCGGAAGGATGGGAGCTTGATTTATGTGGAAGCCAATGTCCAATTCAGCCCGATAAACGGAGGACAGTTTATCACTTTTTTTCATGATGTCACTTCCAGAAAACATGACGAAGAATTGCTCCGTCAAAGTGAAGAGCGGTACAGATCATTTTTTCAGGATAACCATTCTGTAATGCTCTTATTGGATCCCGATAGCGGTGCAATTGTCGATGCCAATCCGGAAGCCAGCAGATATTATGGATGGAGTATAGAGGAACTTTGCCGTAAAAATATATCTGAAATAGATCCACTGCCAAAAGAGGTTACCGCCCAAAAATTACAAGAGAGCAAGGTCCATAAAAACAATCATCTATTCCTCAAACATCGTCTCGCTAGTGGTGAATTACGTGATGTAGAGGTTTATTCGGGGCCACTACAGTTTGGAAATGTCGTCCTACTGTATTCGATAGTGCACGATATTACAGAGAAAATACAGGTTGAAGAAGCATTGCAAAGAAGCAAGGATAACCTGAGGGCTATATTGGATACTACCAAAGAATCTATATTTATGCTCAATACGGATGGAGAAATAGTAGATGCCAATACTACTGCCGCTTTAAGAATGCAATTAATCCTGCCAGATTTGATAGGAAAAAAATATAAGGATTTTTTGCCTGTCGAAAACCGTCAGAAACGATTATCTTATCTCCAGGAGGTCTTTACCACTGGAAAATCGGTACATTTTGAAGATGAGCTTCAGAACTCTATTTTGGAGCACGATTTTTCTCCGGTATTTAACCATGGGGAAGTCGAACATGTAGTCTGTTTTTCGCGCGATATCACCAGTCAAAAGAAAGCGCATGAAGTAATACAGGCCAGTGAGCGCAGGCTTTCAGAAATCTATGCTTCTATGTCCGAAGGATTGGCTGTTCATGAATTGGTTTTTGATGAATCGGGTAACGCAATTGATTACCTGATTACCGAAGCGAATCCGGCGTACGAAACCATCACGGGTCAGCGCCGGTCAGAAATTCTTAGAAAGAAAGCCACGGATTTATATTCACTGGAGAAAGCACCTTATTTGGATGTCTATTCTGCGGTGGAAAGAACTGGGGTTCCCAATGCCTTTGAAGCACATTTTTTACCACAGAATAAACATTTTTTAATTTCTGTATTTTCACCCGGGAAAGGAAAGTTTGTTACCGTATTTAGAGACATCACAGAGCAACGGATTGCCCAGGAAGCCCAGCAGACGAGTGAACGGCGGATGGAAGCTGTGTTTAATGGAGTGACAGAAACCATCATGCTGCTGGATATGGAAGGAACCATCCTTGTCGCGAATCAAACAGCAGCATCCCGTTTTAGAATGCCTGTGGATGAGCTGGTTGGTAAAAACTTGTTTGCCCTGGAGTCTGCCGATACCCGGAACAGGCGGATTGAACAAGTGCTGGAAATGATGAGGACCGGTGCCCCGATACGGTTTGAAGACACACAGGGGATACTGTCGGTTGATTCTACTTTTTATCCGATTCAAGAACCTTCAGGGGAAATCAACCAGTTTATAGTGTTCAATCATGACATTACAGCTAGAAAGCAGGCTCAGGAAGCATTAAGGGTAAATGAAGAGCGGTATTCCCTGATTTATAATTCCAGCCGGGATGGGGTTTTTTGCGTGGATATGGATGGTAAAATCACAAGTGCAAACCGTAGTTTCTGTGATGATCTACATCTGGAGCAGTCCAAGGTGGTAGGATGTACATTAGCCGAAGTCGGATTGCCTGAATATCTGAACCGGGAACTGGAAAGTTGGGAAAGGAAAGCTTTAGAAACCAATAATTCTGTACTTTCGGAGGTGAAACTTCCACTTGGCAATGGAAGTATTCGCTATTATGAAGTAATCCTGAATCCACTCCATGAAGATAATGACACTATTGTCGGTTTTGGAGTTTCGACTAGGAATATAACAAAGCGAAAGGAAGCAACCCTTGCCTTGTTTGAGAGTGAAAAAAGGTTCAGGTATCTGGTCAAAGAGATGCCGGTAGGTGTTATTTTGTATGGGCCAAATTCGGAGGTGCTCATGAGTAATCCCAAGGCGATGGAACTTCTGGGCATGAGTCCTGAAAAACAACAACTGATTTTCCCATTTAGTGATGGCTGGAGTCTTATCCACGAAGATGGCACTCCGTTTGCTCATTCAGAGCACCCTGTGTTTCGGGCGTTCGATGCCTGCAGGCCTGTCCATAATGTTATTCTAGGTGCTTTAAGGGCTGATTCAACAGAAATTATCTGGCTGTTAATGAATGTCGAAGTGATTTTAAAAGGTGACCGATCCATTCGAAATGCGATATGCTCCTTTATTGATATTACCCGACAGAAAAAGATAGAAACAGAGCTGAGGGAAAGTGAAGAAAAATTTCGAAATTTAGTATGGGATATGCAAGTGGGCGTTTTTCTGACTGATCCCGATTCGAGTATCATTATGAGTAACCCCAAAGCCATGGAATTTTTAGGTTTAGCCGAAAATCAGTTGATGGGGAGGACAGCCTATGACCCCGAATGGCAGGCAATTCATGAGGATGGATCTCCGTTCCCTGGTGAAGATCATCCCTCGGTAAAAGCCATAGCCACAGGAAGGCCGATCCGGGATGTGATCATGGGTGTGTTTCATCCCCTGCTGATGAAGCACGTCTGGTTATTGATAGATGCTGTTCCTAAGTTTAATTATTCCGGGGAATTACAGAATGTCCTGGTAACATTTATTGATGTTACCATGTTGAAAAATACTCAAAATGAATTAAAACAGAGTGAACAACGATTAAAATATCATTTTGAGAATTCTCCGCTAGCCGTGGTGGAATGGGACAAAGATTATATTGTTACGCAGTGGTCGATTGAAGCTGAACATATGTTCGGTTGGAAAAAAGAAGAGGCTATCGGAAAAAAGCTCGAGACATTGAACCTGATTTATGAAGAGGATATACCCTTTGTCTATTATACCCTGGAGAAGCTCACGACCGGAAATGAGGATACTATTGTGAGTTATACCCGGAATTTTACGAAATTCGGAGCCGTAATTGACTGTACGTGGTACAATTCGATCTTGCTGGATGAGAATGGGAAAATGTCATCGGTGATGGCTCTTATTCTAGATATCACTTCGCGTAAAGAGTCGGAGAATGCGCTTAAAAAATTAAATGAAGAACTTGAAGACCGTGTTAAAGAGCGAACGATTGAATTGTCTAAATTGAATGAAGACCTTAAGATTGCACAGGATAAATACCGGACTGTTTCCGATTTTGCCACTAACTGGGAATTCTGGATTGACCCTGTTGATCGCATGATCTATTGCTCTCCATCGTGTGAACGGATTACCGGGTATACCTCCAGCGAGTTCGAAGAAAACTCTCAGCTTATATTTGATATTATTCATCCGGAAGATTTGCCATTATTTCAGGGACACAAAAAGCAGGAGCTGCAACCCATCGGCTGTGAACACGAATTCAAATACCGAATCCTCAAAAAGGATGGTACTGTACGTTGGATCGGTCATTTTTGCAGGTCGGTCTATGATGAATTAGGAAATTTCAGGGGAATCAGAGGCAGTAATAAAGATATTACAGCCCGGATAAAAATGGAAGAATTGCTCACAACCAGTAATCAAAAATATAAATTATTATCCGAAAATATAAATGATGGCATCTTTATTTGCAAACAAGGAAAATTTGAATATGTAAATAATGCCCTTAGTGAAATGTTTGGATATGAGGTGCATGAGTTGGAAGGGAGCCGCCTGACTACTTTAGTGAATACAGATTATCTGGAAGAATTAGAAAATTTTCTGTATACAGATTTCCCTGAAAATCAAAGTTGTAATCTGGAAGTAGAATGCTTAAAGAGAGATTCTTCCGCGGTATTTATCGAAATACTGCTCAACTATTCCTCAAAAGGAAAGATAGTGTATGGAGTGATGCATGATATCACTGAAAAAAAACAGCTTCAGAAAAATATGTTGAAAGCCATCATTCAGACGGAAGAAAAAGAAAGAGCCCATTTTTCGAAAGAGTTGCATGACGGATTAGGTCCATTGCTCTCAACGATTAAACTTTACCTGCAATGGTCTGAGCGACCCAATAGCAATAATTCGAGGGATGAGATCATCGGGAAAGCTGGCGAAATTTTGGAAGAGGCGTTGGCAACAGTAAAAGAAATTTCGAACAAGCTAAGTCCCCATTTACTTATCAATTATGGCTTAAATTCGGCCATCAAGAGTTTTGTGGAGAAGCTTAACGCTACTGCCACATACAATATAGTTTTTGAAAGCAATGCAGTCAGACGCATCGATGTAGAAATAGAAGCAGCTCTGTATCGGGCTATCATAGAATGTATCAATAATACCGTGAAATATGCCCAGGCAAATAACATCTATATTAAGCTGAATGACTCCGGAGCTCAGATTCAATTGCAGTACAAGGATGATGGGTTAGGGTTTGATTTAAACGAAGCGCTGTCCAGGCAGAAAGGATTGGGTTTGTTCAATCTTCAGAACCGGATTCACACCATAGGTGGAAAAGTGGAACTGTTTAGTGAACCGGGCAAGGGAGTGTACTATTTGTTTACAGTGAATGCTTGAAATACATACCTTTACGTTTTTTACCCATTGCCTGATAAAATGAAATTCGAAGAAGGAGTCGTTTACTGATATGCACTTGAGGAATGATCTGTTTCAGTGCTGGATAGCGTATAATAATGCTTTAAATAAATTTAGAATATTTGCCATTTGTTGTTTACACATTTAAGACTATTAACAGCTAATTTTATATTTTATGAACATGAATGCAACAATTTCACTTAAACCTAACATTATAATTGTTGATGATCATTTGATTTTTCGACAAGGATTGAAGTCAATCATTACTTTGGAGAATATTGCAAATATCGTGGGAGAAGCCTCAAACGGGATAGAGTTAATGAAACTTTTATCCCAATTAAAGCCTGATTTAGTTTTAATGGATATTGATATGCCCCATATGAACGGATTGGAGGCTACCGAAAAGGCATTGGAACTAATGCCGGATCTTAAAATTATTGCTTTCAGTATGTTTAGTGATGAAGAGTATTATTATAAAATGATTGATCGGGGAGTCAAAGGTTTTATCCTTAAAACAAGCGGGATAAATGAACTTGAAACAGCTATTCAGAATGTCATGGCAGGAGATAGTTATTTCTCGAACGAACTTCTGAGGAAAATCATTAATAATTTTGGACATTCATCTACTTTCAAACCCCAGTTACACGAAAATTTAACAGAGCGGGAGGTAGAAATACTCCAGCAGATTTGCCTTGGATTGAGTACCGAAGAAATTGCAGAAAAACTGTACATTAGTCCTAAAACAGTTAAGTCTCACAAATCTAATTTGTTAGAGAAAACGGTTTGTAAAAATACACCGGCATTAATCCTTTTTGCCATCAAAAATAAACTGGTAGAAATTTAATTTTGGTTCTGCTTTAGGAGGTAACCACAGACTGAGCGTGTAAGTAGCCTCGAACTAAGCCTTTTGACGGATAGATTCATACTTATTCCCCATTTAAAATTACTCCGTTTGTCATATAAATCTAGCCCTTTAGACCCTAGTGTCATATTAAAAAAGGGATTAAATTTGCATTATTAAACTGAATTACTTGTAGTGCCTGAGATCAGAATACAATCAAATTTTGTAAGTAGGTTCTAAGTTTTTCAATTATAACAGGTTAATACCTGATAATTTCTAATTTCATTCAACGGAATTTAAAAATTCAACAGGGATGTCCAATTTTTAAAGAAATGAAAAAATTTACCTTTAGTGAGAATTTAGTCGTTAATTTTAAGAAGATTAAACGAACCTTTCTGTTTGAAATTTATCTTTTGTTTACAGATCTGATAACCCGCTGATGGGGAGGGGAAAGATCTTTCTTAAAATTACTTCTGTGAGCCAATCCGACAAGATTGGCTCTTTTTTTTGTGAAACTTGAGCTTGTAAAGTAATACTTATGGAGGATATATTCTACTCCTTTCATTCGAAATAAATACACCTTTTTATCCTGGAATATACTTCTTTTAGTCCCTGTGGATTCACTTTTAATCAGGTATATTTGTAATGCTCTTTTTTATGAAAGAATTGTCTCTGAAAGAATTTAAACGGGGGAATCGGAACGAAACAAGTGTCATGAATTTGTTACACCTAACTTCCGAACCACATTCACCTGGTTCTGGTTAGAGCTGAAATTTGGGAGGTATCTCTGCAAGAGAAGGCCTGAATTTTAAAAAGATTACACTAGAGCTCGTTACTGTTTCTCAACTTAGTTTCTCTTGAAGAAAATATTATGAAAAAGCCTAAGATAATTGTTGTGGATGATAATCAGACTTTTCGTCAAAGCCTGATATTACTGATAACCATTGGAAATATAGCTGAAGTTGTAGGCAAGGCATCCAATGGCATTGAGTTTCTCGATCTCCTGTCGGAATGCAAGCCGGATTTAGTACTAATGGATGTCGATATGCCCGAAATGAATGGATTAGAAGCGACTCAAAAAGCATTGGAACTCATTCCTGGCTTAAATATCTTAGTCTTTTCCATGTTTGGCAATGAAGAGTATTATACCAAAATGAAAGAACTTGGTGTAAAAGGGTATATGTTAAAGTCGTGTGATATAGATGAATTTGAAAAAGCAATTCGTTTGGTCATGACTGGTGGAAATTACTTTTTTGGCGACCTGGAGAAGATCAATACAAAAAATAAAAAATTAAAAGTGGTTGATAAGATTCTGTCGGAAGATTCTGATCTAAAAGTAACCGAAATTAAATTGATTAAAAATATATATCCAACTTCATCCAACTAGCAGCCATACCTTCTCAACACACAGACTTTAAGTATTTTTCATGTCCTTCATTTATTACCCGGTTCCAACTCTCCCAAGTTTGCTTTCCTGAAATAAAATCGCCCGATATAAACATTCTCTCTTATGCATTTGATTGTCGTGACAGAAAGTGCTGTGTACTCAAAACCGGAACAAAATTTGAAGATTGTGATAAAAAAATACTTTTACCGGACTTAATTTACGAAACCCTGATTAAAACACATTGTGTTTTCAACATAGTCCTTTTGGATGATTATCTTCTACATACACAGTTGCATGAAAATACTTCTTTTGTCTAGGAAGTATCCTCTTTTATCCTCATTAAAAATTCTTAGTAATCCGTATTTTTACTGAGCCCAAAACGCTAAATATTTATGTCTGAAAGTTTACACACCTAATACCCCTTATTTATGACTCCTGTTATGACTAAAAGGCCAGATATTATTCTGGTTGATGATCATCAGATATTCCGGCAAGGTTTAAAATCAATCCTGTCATTCAATCACTTAGCCAATATCATTGGAGAAGCCTCGAATGGACTAGAATTATTAAATCTTCTTTCGCATTTAAAGCCTAATATTGTGTTAATGGACATTGATATGCCCTATATGAATGGAATGGAGGCAACTAAAAAAGCTTTGGAGCTAATGCCCGATTTGAAAATAATAGCCTTCACTATGTATAGTGATGAAGACTATTATTATAAAATGATAGAACATGGTGCCAAAGGGTTTATTTTGAAAACCAGCGGAATAAATGAACTTGAAGAAGCTATTGAAATCGTGATGCAAGGAGATAATTATTTTTCCAACGAATTGTTAATGAAAATAATCAAGAACTTTGGCAGATCAAACTATGCGAACCCTTGTGAACAGGATAAACTGACGCGAAGGGAACTTGATATCCTTAAACAAATTTGTTTAGGATTAACGACAGAAGAGATAGCAACTAAGCTTTTTATAAGTCCAAAAACTGTAAAATCACATAAGTCTAACCTGTTAGAAAAAACGGTTTGTAAAAATACACCTTCTCTTATTCTTTTTGCTATAAAAAATAAAATGGTTGAATACTGATTGCTTCTACTGTTTCGCAGACTCATTATCAGTGTAATTATAACAGTAAAAAACAAGCCCTGTTCCATTTAGGAGAATCTGAAAGTTTATTAATTCTCAACTGTTCTTCCTTCGGAACATTGAAGTAATATTAGTTGATTCGTGTTTAATAGGTTCATCTGAACCAACTGATCTCATACCTATTCTCGAAGTGCTACTTTTGTAGGATTCTTATCTAGTTCTTTAGTCTCTTTAAAATACTTCTATTGTGAAGGAAGTATCCTCTTTTAATCCCATTAGATCTCTATCGATAATCTTTATTTTTACAATAAAATAATCAGCCAGCATTTCAAGTAAATCATCTAACAGTTTAAGCCTACATACAATGAGTCCTTCTTTTACAAAAAAACCGGATATTATAATTGTTGATGATCACCAGATCTTTCGCCAAGGATTGAAAGCAATAATAAACTATCAAGAAGTGGGATCCGTCATCGCAGAAGCCTCAAGTGGAGAAGAATTCATTCATTATCTTTCAACTTTGAAACCTGATTTAGTCCTGATGGATATCGACATGCCGCAAATGAATGGCTTTGAAGCTGTACAAAAAGGCCTGGAGATATTTCCCGATCTAAAAATAATTGCTTTTACTGTATTTTCGGAAGAAGAATATTCTTTAAAGATGAAGAGTATTGGAGCAAAAGGATATCTGTTGAAATCGAGTGGACTTAATGAACTGAATACTGCGATTCAATCTGTTCTGGCTGGTAAACAGTACTTTTCAATGGATTTGCAGACACAAAAAAACAAAGACATTCATTCTGATGATCACAAGGATGTATCATTGGATAAGGGTGATAGGAGTAAATTAAAAAAAAGAGAACTGTTGTTTTTTCCATGGATTGCAAGCAAGGGAAATTTTGTAATTATATAAAATACAAGATGAAAAGACTCAAGTTGATTATAATGGATAATAATCTCAAATTCAGACAAAGATTAGTCTTTTTAATAAATGTTGAACAAAGTATTGAAGTAATTGGGAGTGTTTCGACAGGAGAAGAGTTAATTGAATTCCTTGCCAGTCACCAGCCCGATGTACTCTTAATAGATGTCGACATCCCTCAATTAAAAGGAATCCATGTAGTGCGCAAAGCAATGAAGTTATTCCCGGTATTGAAGATTTTTGCATTTACTATGTTTAGAGAAGATAATTATATTATCAACCTGATAAAAGCGGGTGTGAAGGGATTTATACTAAAGTCGAGTGCAATTTATGAATTGGATAAAGATATTCACTCTTTATTGACTGTTGAAAACTATTGTATTAATAATCAGGTACTAAATATCTTGAATAATTCGAAAGCCACTAATTTTATTTATCCGAAGAACGTAAACATAAAAGAATTTCAACCATAGGAAGGGGTAACTTCAATCCAATTATTCAGACAGATGATGAATTGGAACGACAGTGTTTAAAATTAATATATTATTAGAGCCCGGTTTATTACTTTAAACCGAAGGAGTTTTATGACCAATAAATCAGTAGAAAATACTACTGCTTTAGGTTGAGTTGTTATGAATGTATTTACCGAGTCAATATACTCCTTCTATCAAAATATTTCAGACTTTTTATCTAAGAACGAATGCATCTTTCCGTGTATATTCGCAACCAGAAACTATTAATGAATAGATTTAATAATAATTATTTTATATGAAGAAACCAGATATTATACTTGTGGATGATCATCAAATATTCAGAAAAGGGATTAAATCGATCATTAATTTAGAAAATATTGCAACTGTTATCGGTGAAGCATCAACCGGTGAAGAATTTATTGAACTCCTATCCTTTCTAAAGCCCGATCTAGTACTCATGGATATAGACATGCCTCATATGAATGGATTGGAAGCTACTGAAAAAGCTCTAAAAATGATGCCTGATTTAAAGATAATGGCCTTTACGATGTTTGGAGATGAAGAGTATTTTATCCGGATGATAGAACTCGGTGCCATGGGGTATCTGCTTAAATCGAGTGATATGAGCGAATTAGAAAAAGCGATACAACATATTATGAAAGGAGAGAAGTATTTTTCAAACCATCAGTTCAAAAAAAATAGCAGCCACCTGGGAAATAAAGAGATAAAAAAAATATTTGAGAAACAAAGCCATACCTCAAAGAGCAAGGGTACTGGCGATTTATTTCCACCCTGGTTTTAAATATTTAATTTTTCTAACTGGCAACAAGTGTTCGCCTGTCTTTCATGAATTAGCAAATGACCACTAATAATTATAGTTATGGATAAACTATACTTACTTGTTGTATTCGCAATTTTTCATGTTATACCTATATCTGGTCAGGATCCGGGTTCCTCTCGATCAATAACAACCGGGATAATCGCCTGGGCTGATTGTAATGATGGGAAGGTTAATAACAAACGTTTGGGCGTTGAGGTGGCGGGGAAGTATTCTGGGTATTCGTCTCAGGGTACTCGATCACTAGATTCAATGCCCTTGATTGTTCGCAGGGTTGATAAATCCATACTTTCCAATCAGAGTATCTCGGAAGATGATTTCACCGATTATACCGTAGTGACCCCACACTATTCCAATCCTTCAAGAAAAAACCAGTTTAGTGCTTACGCTTCCACAAGTGATTCTGTTGAATCGCCACGTATGGCCATAACTCCGCTTTTGAAGCCACTAAAGGGAGCAACAGGTATTTTGTTTTCAGGAACTGTTACAGTTGGAACAGGTGGCGATTATTCCACACTTACTGGAGTAAATGGCTTATTTGAAAAATTAAATTCAGGGCAGGTAAACGGGAATCTACTAGTAAATATAATCTCAGATCTATCGGAAACAGGACAAAACTCTTTAAATGCCTGGACTGAAGGAAGTGGAGGTCCGTTTATTGTAACGATTCATCCGGTAGGAAAAATAAAAATCACCTTCGAAGTTTTAATTCCGAACATAAAACTATGCCTTAAATTAAACGGAACTAAAGGACTTCACATCGATGGATTAAACGATGGCACAAACAGTCTGACGATGGTTAGGCTGGATGGGTATTGCAATTCTGGTGTCATCGAGTTTTGTAATGGTGCTTCAAACAATATTGTTACAAGAACTTCAATTTATGGAAACAATTATTCAACTAATTCAGCCGTAATAACATTCTATAATTCATCCAGCATTTCCATGAATAATAATACTATTAGTTTTTGTTTGATATCATCTGCCAATAATTCTTCAGCAACAGATCTAGGTGTTTTTTTAACTGGGAAAGCATCGACTACAAATGGGACTCTAATCGATCATAATATATTTACTAATTTCATCAAAAATGCCATTTTTCTGGAGGGTGGAATTTTTACAAATACTATTATCTCGAACAATGACATTCATAATACTGTTGCTATTAGTACAGGAGATAATTTTAAAGGCATAAATTTAAACAGTAATTTAGGAACTATCAATATCTTCAATAATAAAATTCACGATATTAAATGCAATACAGGAACACTCACTTCAGAAACAGAAAGTTCAGGTGTAATTGGAATCAATTGTATCACTTCACGTGGAGATGTTTTAAATATCTATAATAATTCAATTTCTCTGAATGGTGGTAAAACTCAATCAGAATTGGTTTATAAAGGGATCCATATATACAATCAAGAAACAACTAATTTAAATTTTAATTCTATTTATATTGGTGACTCTATTACAACAAACAAAAGAAGTTATGGTATTTATTTAAGTGGAACAAGAACTACAAATGTTTTAAATAATATTATCCTCAATGCTCGAGCGAATATCTCTGATACTGCAAAACATTACGGACTCTATATACATAATGCACTAAATTCTATTAAATCCAATAAAAACGACATATATGTGATTGGAAAAGGAAGTTTTATCGGACATTTTTCAGCAGATCGATTAACTTTCGATGATTGGAAAAATGCTTCTGGTCAGGATGCTAATTCAATAAGTGTAGACCCTGAGTATAATTCTACTACCAGTTTTATGCCTATGAATGCAGCACTTAAAATTGGAACTCCCATTCCAGGGATCACATCAGATATAAACGGTACTCTACGCGATGTGTCCTCACCAACTTTAGGGGCTTATGAGTTACCGTGCATTAACCCAACTTCCGGTGGCTCGATTTCTGCAGATCAAACTGTCTGGGATAATAATACCCCGGCTTTGATAACCAACATAACTCCTGCAAGCGGTTACTCGGGACAACTGGAATATAAGTGGCAAAAAGCACAGTCTCCATTTGTGAATTGGACTGATATTCCCAACAGCAATACTTCTTCTTACTTGCCGGATAAAATTACAGAAACTACAATGTTTAAGAGACTGGCCAAATCCGCCTGCATGAGTAACTGGGCTGGAACTGCTGAAACTAATGTTGTTACTGTTACTTATAGCATTAATAAATGGAAGGGATCTACAAGTACTGATTGGAATATTCCAGATAATTGGACACGGGGTTTAGTGCCTGTTTCTGATGCAAATATCATTTTTGATGATCATCCAATACATGATTGTTTTCTGGACCAAGACAGATCAGTCAATGACATATCTATTAATCAATCAGACACTAAACTGAACACGAATGGAAAAGTTTTGACTGTAAAAGGTAATCTGAACTTAACAAATGGAGCAAAAATAGACGCTACATCGACAAATTCATGCATCGTATTTTCAGGGAAAACCTTTCAATCCATTCCTTCAGGAGCCTTTTGGGGTGCCAAGGTATATTCTTTAGGCATTAATAATGCATCAGGGGTTTCGTTTCTCTCGGACCTAATGATTGAGCAATTACTAACCATATGTGCTGGTTGTCAATTGATAATCCCGGTTGAAAAGTTGATTGAAGTGAAAGGTAAAATTATCAACAATGCAGGTGTCT
>Ga0302286_10000648_pt1 | contig 27802 bp, 19 predicted proteins | sample III_Fen_E2_3_FD_198765 | JGI IMG/M metagenome (GOLD analysis project Ga0302286, IMG submission 198765) | Peat permafrost microbial communities from Stordalen Mire near Abisko, Sweden - III_Fen_E2_3 | ecosystem: Environmental > Terrestrial > Soil > Wetlands > Permafrost | place: Sweden: Abisko...
CTGAGACCATGAACGTCCGTTTTCTCCCTGTGTATCAAATGAAACCTGAGTTTTTGCCGAAAGGCCTTTGGTAATAAAATCGAGTTTATAATTCAAGCTTAAACTTGATTCCAGCGTACTTTTTACAGCCTTGTAAATTCCGGATTCCAATAAATTTGCTGCTACATTACTTCCATTGCCTGCATACGTCCCGTTGGGATTATATACCGGGAAAGTCCTTCCTGAAACAGCAAACGCATTGTGATAAACGCCCCAGCTGTTCCAGATGGTACTGGTTGGCGAATTAAGGTTTTCAACACGTGACCCCAGGCTTAACGAAGCAGTCAGGTCTTTTGAAACATCCACATCCAGGTTACTTCGAAAATTAAACCTGGAATAATCGGTCATGTTATCTTTCTTATAATAGCCGTTTTGATTCAGGAAACCTCCTGATACAAAATACCGTACAGTCTTTGTACCGCCTGAAATATTTACATTGTATTGTTGTTGAGACGAAGCCGGTTTCATGATTGTATTCATCCAGTTTACATCCGGATGATCCCAGGGTGAAGCACCTGTGCGGTATAATAACAGATCATTAGCCAATGTGCCTCCTTTTGATTGAGGAGTGCGCGATTTATATTGACCCCAGTCCTGTAAGTACTGAAGACTTGTTGCATCATAGGCTCCCAGTGGCTGAGGAATTCTGATCGGCTGAGTAATGGCTGTTTGGGCGGTAATCGAAATCTTAGGTTTCCCAAGTTGGCCTCTTTTTGTGGTAATGATGATAACTCCATTGGCTCCTTTTACCCCATATACAGCAGTTGCTGATGCATCTTTAAGAATATTAACGGATTCAACTTCATTCGGGTCAATCTTTGCGAATTCGGCCCGTACAATCCCATCAACTACAAACAGAGGACTCGCATCATTCCAGGTTGCCATTCCACGGATGTAAATATTGGCGACATCATCCCCGATTTCACCTGAAGGTTGTACAATCTGAACTCCGGCTAATTTACCGGCCAACGACTGAGAAATATTGGATGCTGCTGTGGTAACCAGTGTTTTATTATCAATGGAGGCAATGGACCCAACTACTGATTCTTTCCGCTGAGAGCCATACCCGACAACGATTACTTCATTAAGTAACTTCTCCGAATCGCTGAGCTTTACATTGACAACCGTTCGATTCTTTATCGGTTCCTGCAGTTCACTATATCCAATATAGGTAAATACAAGAATGTCGGTACTGACATTGTGAATTTCTATTGAATAATTGCCATCAATATCTGTAATTGCTCCTGTGGTACCTCCCTGAATCTTTATATTGACACCAATTAATCCTTCTCCGGTTTTAAAATCGGTGACTTTACCGGTTACTCTGCTACCCTGTTGTGCATGCAATGGTACTAATATCATCAGTACCATGGAAGCCAGAAATATTATTTTCTTCATAAATGTTTTCATTAGATTTATCAATTGGTTACTTTCTTGAATTTGAAAATATATGTTTTCAAAGTCTGATATTCAGTTCGGATGATCCAATAGTTCTGGTCGGTAACTAATTTCGGTATGTATATAGATTTACCTTCAGGGGCAGGTTTCAATTCAATGAAATCGGAAGGCGCAGGTGCAAACAACAGCGCATATTTCTTTTCACCAACAAATGTTTTGAGTCTTATTTCCATATCACTGCCTGATAATTGCAAAATTGTAAAACGGGATTGAATATGATATTGCGACCATTGTTTCTGAACACTTTTCAGGGTATCGATGACAGTAATCGTATCATTAGCAGCTCTTACCAATTTTTTATACGATAAAACGACTTTGTCACTGTCACTCCTTAACGGTGCAATCAATTGCCATTTATCGGTAGTGAAATTGATCCAGGTTCCTTCCAGCATACTCCAGGTACCATAAAAGGAAGTTGGTCCATTTCCGTTATTGTATGTTTTGAATGACTGATGGTAGCAACGATAAGCACCGTTTGCATCAATCAATAATTTGCAACTGTCCTGTTCAGGTGTTAAAACCATCGGGGTTCCGTCTTCAGTTACTGAAACCTGCTTCCATAATCCAACCGCAAGATCTGGCTTATATTCGTCCTTCTGGCAAGAGGTATATAGTAAGACCGGCAAAAGCAGGATCAAAAGTTTATATACTGTTTTCATGTATGTATTTTGTTTATTTGATGTCAAAGTTGGCTACACGTTCAAAACTCAGTGTAGTTTTGGTGATTCCACCGGTCTGATTGAAGTCGCTGCGTTCTAAGCTAAGCGTGTTAGCTTCGGCAACGGGTTTCCAGGATGCGGGAAGGTCAATGGCCAGATTAAATAATCCACCCGTGTAACTCCAACCCGATCTGGTAATAGTTGTTTTAGCTTTGATTGCCCTAGATGTTGAATCGCAAAGGATACAAATCTGAGTGGCATTGATTTGAATTAAAAGGCGGGTACTATCTTTTACGGAAGGGATTCCATTTATAGTTTTGGAAGTTTGATGCCATGTTCCGACAATCTTTGTGGACATGTTATCAACTGCATCTTTTTGACAAGATGTTACCCCGACTAGAAAGAACAGGGACAAAGAAGCAAAAAGAATGAATTGAAAGAGTTTTCTTTCGTGAATGATTTTCATAACTATTAATAATTTAGATAAGAAATAAGGTTTACAGAATTGTATGAAACAAAAAAATAATAAAATTATCTGATCTTCCTGATTTTTGATAATCGAGAGTCTCGATTCATTAAATTAAGATAAGAGAGAGAGTATGTCTCTCCCTTATCTTTTCTCAATCTTTTTTTACTTTACTAAAACCTTTGTACTTGAAATATTTCCATTTGCCGAAACAGCTTTTACCAGATATACTCCTGATTGACTAACCGGAATTTCGGTTCTCATTTTGCCATCGGTAAGTTTAACTATTGATTTTCCCAACATATTATAAATTTGAACAGAAGCTACATTACCATCCACAACGATAGTCCGGTTAGAAGAATAAATCTTCAAACCTGATGTTATCGGATTATTTACGGATGTTGTTGGAGCAACTACTACTGTACGTGGATCAGGATTGGCATCAATGGATGCAGCATCCATATAGAAAGTTCCGGCAGGTGATTTAATATAAGCATCGAGTGCATCTTTTCGGACATCGAAACGGACAGTAAATTCCTGTACATAAGACAACTTTAAAGACACATCAAACACCATATCAACCCAGTTCCCTGCATCAGTACTCCAGTATTTTTGACTGTCTCCCGAATCAGTCTGATTTCCTGTAAAATCTTTAGCATTCAATTGAACGATATAGCTATCCCTTCCAGCTTCCATATTCGGGATATTCACCATCACATGCAGGTAGTTTACACCGTTTACTCCTGTTTTGAAAACACCCGGTAATACAGTACGCAAACCTTGCCACCAGTCAGCATTGGCACTTTTGTCGAATGTCAACACTTTTGTTGAATTTAATACGGCAGTTTGAGTTGTAAAAGGATTGTCCACAATGGCAGAAACATTTTCTGAGTTTTGTGTATCGATTGCTTTTACCCATTTCGTATATGATGCAGTATTTCCATAAAACAATGACATTTCGGCATCCGGGAATATATTCATTCCACGTGGCATAATGCTACTACTCAATGAAAATTCATCAAAATAATAATTCGTTGCCGGTTCTGCACCTGCACCCCAGTTAGTATCAATTATAATACAAATTGACGATAACGGCTCATTATTATCCATAAACCATTTTAAGTCAACCACAACATCTTCCCATTTGCCGGGGGCGGCAAGTTGAAAATCAAAACGCTTTGTTCCCTTGTCAACATTTTCCCAGTTCTGATTTTTATTAACATTTACACTGAATCCCTGATTCAAATTCTCACGAAAATGGAAAAAATGCAAGTACCTGTTTTCTTGAGTTACGGTAATCGGAGTCGTTAAATCTAAAGTTAAAAAATCAGGCCACCAACTATGCCCTTTAAGTGATGTCAAATGCAATGCTTTATCGGTTGCATTCAATCCAGTTTTTTCAGGATTTGTTATAACTTCTGTATACGCCGGTGCAGCTGTGGTTCCAAAATTCACATAATTAGATGCTGCATCAACAAATCCTGAAGGAACGATGTCCATATAAGAAAATAAGCTGGGGCTAGTATCCCCTGTGAAAAGTTTTGTCTCCGTTTGCGCAGAGAGTAAACCAAAGCAATAAATTGCCGAAACGAGTAAAATTTGTTTTTTCATAAAAATTTTGATTTAATTAGTAAATAAATAAAAAATGAACACTGATAATATTTTTTGCATGTTTTTAAGCTCAACAAAAATAGATATACAGAAAGTAAAGAATTTTGATATTGTATCAAATACTATCAGTTCTGTATCAAACCACCTCTTTTATCTTATAACATGTTAATAAACTTCAATTTTGCGTGAATAGGATCTGTACCCCTGCCTGGCATTTACAATATAAAGACCTTTTATTAAATTGACAGCCTGAATTCCTTTGGGAGGTACGTTAACCAATGATTTTTGCAATTGTCCTACAGTATTGTATATCTGAATATTGACAGGTACTTCCATTGAAAAATTTGTATGAATCAATCCGTTCGAATAATACATATTCCCATCAGTTTCTTTGATTTCATTTACTGACTGAGGAATCTGGTTAACCGGGACAATAAATGTAGTTACGGATTCGGACAAGGCATCATACTCAATTGAATTGCCGGTAACATTGAAAAGAGTCGACGAATTTTTAATGCCCAGTGATTCCTGAACACGCGTTCGGACTTGTTGCACTTTTCCAAAACCAGAAAATTCAGAAAGATCAAAAGAATATTTCTGCGTGTAAGTGTTTTGATTGCTTAATACAATGACCAGTTCTTTTTCATCCGGGCTCATTGCAGTGATCACATTGTCGAGATTATTGTCAATAATGGTATAGCCCGCTTTTAAATACCGGCTAAACTGCGAACGGATATAGAATCCGATCCCTTTGTCAATTGGATTTAAACTGTTGCTATAAGTGCTTACGAGTAAAGCCCAGGTAGCATTTGTAGTGCCATCGCCACCTATCTGCCAGTCACACCAGACTGTGCTTTTTAAATCACGCAAGTCGGTGATTATTCTGTCGGCCATTACCATAATGTTATGTTCATTGGTTCCGGGTACGCTAATGGGTCCTGATTCCGATTGCCAGAGTTTTTTATTATTGTTTTTAGCCCAGCCGGCAACACCGGCTCTGTTATTTCCTCCATACGTATGAACGGAGACTAATGCTATTTTAGGGACAATATCACCCGCCGATTTGTAGGACCCCAATGCACTGAAACCATTATCAATATTATTGGCATCATTTGCAGTTATCTGGCAATACGAAAGCATATCTTTAGCTGATAATTTTGCGTACAATTCACGAATTTCTACCAGTTGGTCAGCAATTGAAAAATAGCAGCCTTCTTGATTTCCAAGTGCTTTCCACCAATTCCCATCAGGCTCATTGAATGGTTCCAGGTAATTGAAAGTGATTCCCAGGCTGTCGTGGTAATATTTGGCAACTTCAGTAAGATAATCGGCAAAATCATCAAACATATCTGCTTTTAAGTTCGTTACATTTCCTTCTACACTTCCGGCAGAACAACCACTTCTAGTCATCCAGTATGGAGGGGAATTTGAAAATCCAATAAGTTGTATATCATTGACTCCGGTTTTTGCAATACGAGAAGCAATTAATTGTTTTGTTATTTTGCGTTGATTCAAATCCTTATTCCAGTCGTAGGGTGCTGTTAAAGAAGCTTTATATCCCGGCATATCACCACCATCTGAACGCATATGATGATGGGTCGGGTCGTCTCCACCTCCTATATTAAATCTGAAGACATTCATATTCAACCCATTTACAGGATCAGTAATCAAATCACAAATAGTTTTTATTTTTGAATCAGAAAATCCGCCCATAATATTTGCCCACCAGCATAATGATCCACCCCAACCTTCCAACACTTGATTTTTCAGGGTTGGATCAATACTGACCGGTGTGCTGGTGAGTGATGCCGGATTATCCGAAAGGCTAATCTGATCGAAATAATAATCTCCTGGATCATCGGCGATTTTAATGGCAAATGTTTTAAGGTTTGTACCTACCGGAATGGGCAATACATAATCGATCCACGAACCGGTCGTGTTGTTCGGAATCCAGGTATCGGCACTTTGTGAACCTGCTTCGGGTGTATAGGTTAATGCCATCCTCGAAGTTGTGGTTTTGTAAACCAACACATGAAGATATTGATTGGATACTGTTATTGGAATCGAAGTGGTATAATTCACTTCCAATCCCGACCAGTAAGGATCTCCGGTTTTTTTGCTGATTTTATAACAATTCGGCGTACCGTTAATGACATCAGTCTGAGGGTTTGCAATCGACCAGGTGCTGGAGGATATTCCGGCATTCGTATAATTCATCCACGAAGCTATTGTTGGAGGGACAGTGCCTGTTTCGAAATCAAGAAGAACTGTGTTTGTTGCAGAAAGTTGAAATGTCAAAAAGGTAAGGAGAGAATAAAGTAGAATTTTTTTCATTTGTATTTTTTATATTGTTTTGATTGAAGGCGAAAAATATTAAAGCAATATTAATAACAGCCGGTTGAGGTTATATCAGTTTGCAGTATTCAATTTTTTAAAGGTCCCTGAAACAAAGATATCATATGGAATGCTCTTTCATCATTAAATAATCATACAATTAGCTTACATTATTTTATGTTATTAAAGATTGTTTTCTGTTATCATAAAAGGTTTAAAATAAGTCATCACCTTTAATTAAAATATTCAGGATATGCATTTTATAAGCCAGATTGGGAACAGTTTTACAATACCCCATCATAGCAATTAGTTAATTTTAAAATCTTTTTAACAATCTAATTGCTCACAAAAGATATTGATTTAGGTTCTCAACAATCAAATAGCAATTTTAGTCGGATGAACCATGCTAAACATCAGTAAAACGACCGATACAAACTTATTCTTAAAGCTTTGTTTGAATACTCACTATTCTACCAAATACTATATCTATTGTAACAGAACAAACAACAAGGTAATTGCAGGGGTATAAGTCGACTGAAAAATTCAACTCTTCCAAATTCAATTTTAAAGAGTCCCTTTTATGAATAATTGTTCTTCATTTCAGCATCTTATGTCAAAACATTTGCTCTGGTATAGCTATGAGGGAAGGATGAAAGTGAATGGAATATTTTTATTCAAACTATGGGAGTTTTAAATTGAAATAACGGATTGACAAACCGGCAAAATTATTTTTTATTCGATCTCATCTCAACCTAAGGGGTATTCCTAAAAAAAGGACATAAAATGATCCTGAGTAGAATCATTTTATGTCCATTGGACAGGATGATGTAATTTTTCTTTCAACGAATCAATCAATTGCTCATTTCCCCTTCAGCAGAAGTTTCATGAACTCAGTATCCGTAATGGATCTTTCAGGTTTAAACTTTTCCGATTTCATATATTCGACCAGACTATATAAAAGTTGTTTCGCTACAGGTCTGTTACCAATGTCAGTAAGTAAATCCATGGAAGAAAAAATGAGCTGTCCATTTCCCAGGTTTGCTTCGAAAACTGAACATAAACGACGGTTTTTCATAAAATTATCAACATTTTCTACTATTGGCTTCGCTCCGGGAATACTATCAATACAGATGGTTTTCGATTTTTTGCATAAATCCCACCACTGCCAGTTCGTATGCATTTCTGTCGGGAAATCACTCAATGCCGGATGATCAGGATTTATCAACAATCCCATTGTACCCGGTTGATCCGGGAAATGTACAGGGCTCCAGAATACCTGAACAAATTTACCTTCAAGGCCATTAATTTTATCTGTTTTTGGACTATACAACACCTTTTTACCTTCAGACAGGCCTTTCAATGCTTCCTGACAATCTGCTGTTATCAGTACATCTCCACCCTTGATTTCAAGTTCTAAAGGATATACCCAAAATTGCCATTCATTTTTATAATGCGTTCCTTCTATTTCAACATGAACAGTATAGCTGCCCGCGCGGGTAATGGAAGCCAGATCTTTCACTATATTCCCAATGACGACTCTCTTTCCAACAGTAACGTCCGGCATTTGTAATTTGCCTTCTGCTATTGAATGATTTGAGGAGTCAACTATTTTCCAGTTTAATTTCTTTCCTGAAAGAGTTGAATCGCCATTGTTTAATACTTCCACACTGGCAGTAAAGGTTTCGTTATTTGTATAAGTTGCCTTTTGGAAACGGATTAACGGAACTACCGGAGAGCAATACTGACGGAATGTTTCATTTGAGAGAATTCCCTTACTGTCCCAGAATGCATCAAGCAATCCTACTAATGCAGTTCCCTGACCCGGGAAATCCTGTAACCCTAACAATTGAAATCCACTGATCCCATTCGTTTTCATGGCCCTTTCAATTTCTTCTTTGTAAAGGATAGCTGCCAGTTTACCGGAAGCCATCAGATAATCATTTGCCTTTAATATCAACCCCTTTTTTATCAGGTCATTCTTAACCGCTTTGAAATTCAACGGATCAAGTACGCCGGAATATTTTTCTATTTCGTTGATATTCGGATACACGGCATATTGACCTATTTCATGAGTTATAAGCGGTACAGGCATGCTATCAACCGATGCTGAATAATCTTTATTGAATGAAGGGGTTTCACTGTCAAAAACACCCTGTCCCCTCACCCACCCTTTTTTGGTTGTTTGGGTTATAAAATAGTCGTCGTTTCTTTCGGGCCAAGTTCCATGTCCCTTTTCAAAAGTATAGGAAGTATTGGTGTACAGGTGGCGGGTATCTTTTGTTTTAAGCCTGTCAACAAAAGCATTCAGGAAATTAAAATCAGGTTGAAGCTCATTTCCGATGCTCCAGAAACAGAACGAAGGATGATTGCCATATTCCATAATGATACGATCGGCTTCCGAATGCAGGAACCTGCTTGTCAGGGAGTCTTTATTTACATTCAGGCTCCATAGCGGGAGTTCAATCTGCAAATAGAAGCCCATTTCGTCGGCTGCTTCGAATGCATATTTAGGTGGACACCACGAATGAAACCGTAAATGATTCAAGCCCCATTCCCGTGCCATAGTAAATACTTTCTGCCAGCCCTTCTTATCCATGGGCGGATGACCGGTCAACGGAAATATGCAACATTCAAGCGTACCCCGGAGGAATATCTGATGTCCGTTAATTTGCAGATGGGCGTTCTTATTGGATAATAAACGCATTCCAAATGTTTCTTTTCGTGATGATTCAAATCCTGTCCCTTTTATTTCAGCAGAAAGTGTATATAGATCCGGCTTGAATTCGTCCCATAACAAAGGATTCTTCCCCATGGGATAGTTGATTTCGATTGAAGTGCCCGATTTTTTAACCTGAAAGGGAACGGAGAGCACCGGCAACTGTTCGTTAGTCTTGCTGGAGGTGGCAAAAACGGTAAGTATTCCTTGAGCAGTTTTTGTAGTCATATTACCTACTTTCACCTTTACTTTAGCTAGCTTTTTAGCTACATCCGGGAAAACCTGAACTGAAGTTATAGAAACTTTATCTTCGGCAATGCAACTTATCTCACCGATTATCCCGTTCCACATAATTTGAGTTTCGTTGGTATAGGCATGAGCCATGTCGTTTACGGAAATATCGAATTGTTTCCGGTTATCTACCCGGACAGTGAGCGTATGATTTCCGGGAGTTAAAAAATTTGTCAAATCAAAATAATGCGGAGTTGTCAGGCTTTGTTGTTTTCCTTCAACTGCTTTTCCATCGATCCATACACGGGTTTCCCAGATAACACGTTCCAGCGTAAGTGTCATCTTTTTATTTTTCCATGCCGAAGGGATTGTCAGAGTACGGCTATACCAGGCTGCACCAAGATAGTTGTTTTTACGGGTTAAATGAGAAACCTGAGGACGTTTTAATTCCGGCAAAAAGATATTCGGGATACCAAGGCCGGCATCATCAGTTGTACCCGGCAAATTAATAACACCATTTAACCGGCTGTTATACCATTTTTGAGAAATACCAACATCTGCACTGTCCGTTTTAAAAGACCATATTCCACTTAAATCAATTTTATCAGATGCCTGCACTTCTGAATGGACAGTAAACCATGCAAATACCAATAGCATTAAAAATCGGGGAAAAATACTTCCGTGTGATAATTTCATAACCTATAATTCTTTTTTTAATTTGAGACATTCATTTTCAAGATTACAGGGATTTTGTTCACCGGATGTATCCTGTTCCTGAAATTAGTGGACAGGGATATTCTATTGTGACTATTCTGTTGAATCTATATATAACGATAGAAACTAAAACCTTTAAAACCTGTCAGATTGAGTCTGCAAATTTATAGTTTTGTAATTTCCTGATTCGTCCCCCTGATACCAAATACTTTCGCTATTGTAACAAAACAGGGACACATCTCAATTCTAACAAAAGGTTTATAGTACCTGCATTTTGGCAAGAGCCATTCACAACACATTACAAGGTGGGTAGCGCCGGCATTCCGTTAGAAACAAAAAACCTATTCAACAAACTGAACAGGTTTCTGTGCTTGGAATATTTTTCAAATTCCGCGACTCAATTTCTGGAATGCTTTTCAGTGTGACATCTATAGTAATCGCGAATCCACTGATTTCTCTTTTTCCAACGTTAATCTAAACTAAAAGTCCTTCTAAGACGTTAGATATCGAAAGAAATGTTATAAATTTGCATCTCTTAATAAAGATCAAAATTATTTCGGTGCGTTCCTCTAATGGTTAGGAGATCGGTTTCTCATTCCGAAGATAGCAGTTCGATTCTGCTACGCACTACTCTTCTTTACCAATATTCGAATCTTTAGTTTGAATACATCCATCAGACTATCTCCTGAAACAATTGAACTGCAACTTACGTATACATATTTATGGAATCGGCATGTTTCGTAATTCCTGCGGTAAGCGATGGAATTTATAAAGTACGAATATTATCCAAAATTTTATTCAGTGTTTTATGAAACGATTTCCCGGTTGGAGGTTCACAAAAAAAACAGATCATCCATCTCCTGTTCATCATACCTGAGCATTTTCTGAATCAGAATTACTGATTTATCAATAAAATCCTTCTCATCATTGCATTTATACGATAACAGCCCAAATCTCAGTGTTAAGTGATCATCAAACTTACCTGCTTCAGCCAGAATAGCCTGATAAGTTTTGTCTGATAAATCATCATATCAATTGCCATATATTCCTTTTATTTTAAAGTCAGCCATCGGACAGGTACGTCTGTTGCTTTTGAATTATTATGACTGTATCTTAGACGAAGAGTTTCGTTGTTAATATTATCAAAATAATCGATCCTGATTTCATGTTTACCTTCCGTGAGTTCGATGGTGCCGGTTTCTTCTTTTTCTCCATGATTACCGTCATTATCCACTACCGTCTTATCATCAATAAAGAGTTTACTTCCATCGTCCGAAATCAGTGAGAAGGTATAGGTTCCTGTTGCCGGAATGTTGATAGATCCTGTGAATTCCAGTCCGAAATGATCTTCCCGGCTTTTCAGTTTTGAAGGATCCAGCGTTACAGCAGTTCCTTTTTTCAGAAACTGCAATGTAGAGAAATCGGGCAACCGGCTAAAATCCCCTTCGTAATACATATAATTCAATCCGTTTATCTCAGGATCATAAGCTTCAATATCCATCGTTGAAACTTCACTTGTTACCAGTCCTTTAAGGAATGCCCTGGCTTTTATTACACTATAATCTGAAATCGTAAGCGGCCGACTATATGCAGCCGACTTTTCAGTCGGGAGAGTCCCATCCAGTGTATAATAAATCCTGGCATCCTTTGTCGGACAGGTGATGGTAACAACAGCACCGCCCGGTTTTTCAAAGGACGTTTTATCGGCGGAAATCACCGTATTTTGTACATACGGTTCCTGGTCATAGGTTTCAAGGACCACGGGTCCCAGCAATCCGGCAGGCAGTAAAGGGGTATTGGCATTCACATTCAGCATCGTGCTTGTTAAGCGTTTATCAGCCGGCAAAGCGGCATCACCTGCTAAACGGTTGTTCCAGGTGTTGGTTACTTCAATTTCAAGGAGGTTATTTATTCTCTTCACATATCCGGAGATATCTACAATCCTTGGTTCGGCCCACACCAGTCCCAATGACTTGCCGTTTATCTTCACATCTGCCATATTATATACCTCCCCCAGGTTCAGCAGGAGCTGACCTCTGCGGTACCCCTTGGGCAAATTAAAATTCTTCCGGTAAACGGCTGTTCCGCTGTAATATTTAATCCCTTCTTCCGGCAGTGTCGTCCAGTCGACCAGCTGATCAAACTTAATTGCTTCAGGTCCACCCCATTTTTTATCAAAGCCTACAATCCAGGCACCGTTTAATTCAACAACTGTTGTCCTACGTACAAAGTTGATTGGATTCTTCATTTTGCCGGTTGACTTCTTGCGAAAAACGATAAAGTATGATTCACGGGGAGCGAATTTCAGGGGTATAACAGTATTCCCGTTTCCGGTTGTAAAATCAGGCAATTCTCTGTTCTGACCGGTTACCGGGTCCCATAACTCAGGTTGCTTACCCTCGACACGGAATGCAGGGGAACATGTTGCAGTCCCGTCAGTCTGGTTGGAAATATAATAGATCTCCAAACCGGGTGCCGAGCGATGTATCCAGGCAAAGCGTTTAGTATCCAGATTTCCCAGATCGGCAGATACCTTTAAATCACTGAACACCGTTTTCAGGTCCGTACCGGCGTATACCATCCCTGCACCATACCTGACTCTTTTCACTTTCAACCCATCACAATTTTGCCAGATCTCGTGTGCCATTTTGCTTATCGCACTATCGCATGCCGGATAGTTTTCCATGCTTGGTGATTTAGAGGGCGCCTGACCGACGATTACTCCGCCCGAGGCTATTAGTTGTTTTATCTTTTTTAGCAGTTCTGGGCGCATCGTAGCAAGCGGAGGCAATATCAAAACCCGGTACGACATACCATCAGGTAAGACAAAACGTCCATTTTTCACTTCCAGCCTGTTTTCAATCACTTCCGCATTGATATAGTCGAAACTATACCCTTCCGGCAATTGCGGGTCACGGATACCGGTCATTTTGGGTGCGTCTTCACCGATAAAATAGGCTGCATCAGCTACATAATGTCCCTGTTGAAGCATATAATGCGACCGCCGCAAGTAGTCGATCCATGCTTTCGACTGATAAAACCAGGTATTGTGACGGTTAAATTCAGTACCAAACCAGGCATTGACTCCCGGCACTTTATCTTCATCCGGCTGATGAATATAGACGTGCAGTATAAAATGATTGATTCCCTGTGTAGCTGCCCAGTCGCCCCGTTTCTTCAGACTCCAGGGTTCGTACGACCACAGGGGGCCTCCCGAAGTAAATGATTCGGAATGGACTACATTTTTTCCATAGGTATGGGCTGCCGACGAAGCATCCTTTAGTTCGATGCTCCCCAAGGCATTTCCGTCACCTGTCCAGAATTCGCCACTCACTTCATCCGATTGTCCGCCGTATTGCAAAAACTCACCCGGGTATCCCCAATGTCCATAGTTCTCAAGCCACAGCTTTAGTCCATTCGCATTCGCTTTCTTTCGTAAAGCGCCTACATACTGATATGAAACCCGGTCGGCAATCAGACGTCGCAAATCCCATAGAAACCGGTCGGACAAATCGGCGTTACCTGCCACACGTCCAAACATCACAGGAAGAAAGGGCAACGGATCGTAACCGTAGCGCTTCTTGAAATCTTTAGCCAGTCCGTCGGTCCAGTTCTCCGCTCCTGTTTCATAGCTGTCGGCCACCACATGTTTAAAGGCTGTCCGGTCTTCAGCAGGCAGTCGTTTTAGTATTTTCCCGATATAGGCATCGAAATGTTCCCCCAGCCATTTGCTGTTCATTTTATCCACTTCGAGGCCGGTAGCTTCTACGGAGGCCGGTGCATTTTTCTGACCGGTGGGTGTCATTCCGATTCGCTGGATGATCCATTCGCCTTCGGGGACTTCCCACTCCAGTTGTCCATCTTTTGAAAGCTGAGTAGTAATGTTGATTACTTTTTGTGGATTGACGGCAAGGTCCATCCCTGAGGTTTCAGCAGGCGCTTTCCACAAATAGGCATCCCACAATGGGGTTGGTGTCGGCCATAGTTTAGCCAGTTGCTTTTCGATGTACCGTTCCGTACGGGCGGCACCCGAAAGGGAAATCTCTGTAAATCCTGCTTTCCCGCCTATATTTGAGAACACCAGTCTGAATTGGGTGGCTGTTACTGCTGCAAAGGTTTCACAAATTGGGCCAAAAGGGATAAAACCGACATTTGTACTGTTGTTGGATCGTTCAATGCGGAAACTTTTTACAGTCTTATATGCTCCGTTTGCCTGCATAATCTGCACATCACAGGTTGCACTAAAAGACGTCTGCGAAGGAAACAGCATCAGGCTTCGCGCGGTATAAGGAGCTGTCTTTTTAAAATCAAGGATAAATGTATTTGTCAGTGAAGGAGTAAGATAAAGTTCGGTCGACGATTTCCCATCAAACCAGTAAGATAAGTTTCTTATTCCGGGAGTTGAACTTATATTGGCTGCCGAAGAGGCGATATTCTCCTGATCATTCAAAGGTGCTGCATACGCAATGACTGCAACGTCCTGAAACAGAGAGGTCGGTTGCAGCAACCTGCCTGAGAATTTTACGGGTCCTTTTACTCTCACCTCAGACATGGTCAGGTAACGCATGGCTTGTTCCGGTTTTATCCAGGGCCCTCCCGACTGACTCCAGCCCGGGGAATTGAATACACCTATATTCACGCCCGTTCTTTTGCCTTCACGAATGGCAAAATCGATCATTTGCCACCATTCTTCGGTCAGGGCTTTCACATTCCCTTTTTGTTCCACCTGATCCACATTTCCAATCAATGCTTCCCCAATGCCCACCTTGGCCATTGCCTCCAGATCTTTTGTAATTCCTGCTTTTGAAATATGGTCGCTAATCCAATACCAGTATACCCACGGCTTTGTCTCCGATGGCGGATTTTTAAATTGTACCGATAATGAATCTGTAGTTTGACCACTGCTCATCAGCACCGGTAATGCCAATACAGCCATTAAGATAAGTCGTTTCAATTGATTTTTCATTTTTTCAGTATGTTCAACATGGATCATTGGATCCAATAGATTTTAAGTTTGAGAAGCAAAGATAAGAGGAAATTTTAAAAGGAAATCACCCTGAAGAGAATCAAACAGATATTATTTTTCCATAAAAGACAAAATCATATCGAGTGAGCGGGGTTATCACATTGGGTTGTGGAATTTTCATGTAAATAGCAGGATACTTTTATTTATCCTGCCAGTTACAATAAGTCATATCTTCGTCCGTATTGTTTTCTTTGTTTTCCGATTGAATAATTAACGTGAAAAACCGGGGATTATTGATAGCGGATTTTAATAATTTGGTAATTTTACGAAATACCCACTGCAAAGGCCGTTAAAATCTATCAATTCAGGTTTTTTACTCCAAATCGTAGAGATACATCTCAAAAATCACATTTTACATACAACCTGTTTTTCTTCAACAACAATCGTTTTTGAAAGCATATCGTGCCATCCTGAGTTGAAATCAAACAGGAATGAAATCTGATCCAATGGAATGAACCGGCATAGCGATCGCAACAGAATCCTAGTCCAGACAGGCTTCTCACCTTCCGGATTCACCACTTTCGTTTTGGTGAAATATTTACCCAAAGTCTTACCGGTTAATGCTTCGAAGATACTGTAATACAAAAAGGAGAGGAACAGGATAAAAATATATGATCCTATCTGATCTTTAAAAAGAAGTGAAAATAACTCTGAATTCATTACATGATATTTACCGGCAAAGAATTCAAGTGCGATAGCGAGAATTCCGACTGCAAATACATCGATAACGTAGTTACCAATTCTCTTGTAGTTTCCGGCATAATTGAATTTCACGTTAGAACCTGCTTCATTTTCAAGTTCTTCCACATTCTTGTTTTTTTTAAACAATTCGCAACTGTATTCAAAACGGACCGGAATATTGGTGATACCACATTTTAATTCCAGTCTTTCAGTCCGTTGAAGATGATTGCATTTCATGCAACTTTTAGTAAGATCTAACATGCCTGTATCGTTTTGTGATTTGTGATTCTACGCTTCAATAGTTTATTCGTTACCATCAGACACACCCTTGTTCGATTAAGCAATTCAAGACATTTAGTGAACTGTTTTGAGATGTAACCTGCAAACAGGATGTATAAGACAGTAAATATTTAAAATGACTATCGGCTTTAGCTCCCAACTTTTAATTACTTGTAAATTCATCTCTATATCGGAAGTTAAAACAAATTTAAAGAGACAAATTACACTGTAGGTGTAATCTTTAAATAACCCCCAGTGTAGCCTGCGGAACTGGGGGAAATAGAATATAGAAACAACTCAACTCCAGAGGAGTTGACTGAATAGAACACTTAAAGCCTTGATAATGTTGGTGAACTCCTTCAGAGTTTTGTACTTTATTTCATTTATTACCCCCAGTTTCGCAGGCTCAACTGGGGGGTTATGTATAGTATACTCCTACGGTGTAATTCTCGATAAAAAGTCAATTCCAATAATGATTCTTTAATCAGAACATTACAAAAAGACAAAAAAGCGAACTATGGGTGCAAAAGCCGATAGTCATTATATTTAAAATTGAAACTTATAAATAAAAAAAGGTTGCGAATTTAAGAATAGGGTATTAATTCTGATGATCTGGTTTTACACCAAGGTTTAATCTCTAATAATATGCATATTATACAAAACTTTTTTTTAATTTTCACCTTTACAGAGAACCTGACACCTAATCGGTTATCCTTTAAATACGGGAAATAAGGTCGAATACAGGGGTTCTGGATTTTCTACTAAATCCCCCACGATCAGTAATCGAACATCAAGATAGATAACTTTGAAGTGCTGAATCAGGCAATTTGCTATTACTTGATTAGCAATACTTTGCAATGAGTTATATAGTAGGGTGAATGCATGAAAAACAAGGTTCTTTATATTGATTTTTTCTTACGTTTATTTAGTAAGTAATTGTAGAAATTTAATGATCTATTTCTAAATTTACAATAGCTTATATTTCAAAGTCTTGGCAATAATTAATTGTTCATTATTAATTACTTAACTATGTATTGTTTAGATGTTTTTTTCCAACATGCAAATTAAATCAAGACTTACAACTTACCATTTTGCCAGTTAACAGGTTTTTCTATCTCTTTCATTCTAACAAATAAATCTGTATAAAATTCATCCTGTGTTTAAACCTTATTTTTGTTTTCTCACCCTTAGTAGAGAACCTGACACCCCATGAAGCTACCCTTATTTACCTTATTTAAAAATAGACATAGAAATCTGATTATCTTCATTGTTGTTCTATCTCTGATTGTGGAAGCTTAGTAGGAATAGAAAAAATAAAATCATCCCTTTGCTTTAATCAAAACAACCAGGATCTGTCTATTCTTTTCGAAACTCTGAAATCAGAAAGGTGTTGTATAAAGCCTTATTCCAGCGGTGTTCATTAAAAAACACACAATACAATGTCACCGTGTCATGTGCCATGATCTCATTCTGAAAGGGCTCTTCCAAAACATGTTGTATGGCGAACCAATAGTCTTTCCCATCAATCTTAAACAGGTATTCTTTTTTTACGGCTTCGATCACCGGAAGGAACTCTTGTTCGCCAACTAATTTATTCACATTTTTCATGGACGATTGAATGCTGTCGGCCAGTTGTCTTTCCTCACCCAGGCATTCTGCAGTTATCCGGTACAGCTTTAAACGCGTATAATACATCCCTTCAATCAGTCCGTTATTTACCGAATCGGCATACGAAGTCTCGAAACGGATCAACTCTGGTAGGTTTATTTCCTGATACCGTTTATTCCAGTTTTCAAATCCATCCTGACTGAAACAGGAGGTTGATATAATCAAAAGAAGTATGAAGTGATAGTATTTTTTCATCTTCTAACCTTTCATTATCTGTTTTCCGGCTGCATATCCAACATAGAAAACAATTCATGATCCTTCAGGAATTGATCCAGATGCTGGGGCATCTTAAAATCGGAAGCCTTCAATAAATTATAATATTCTTTTATCACCCGGGTTGATTTGAGTGAATCATGGCGTGAAATTATTTTCAGATACAATTTATTGATTTCCGGAAACAACGTACCGGTATCATAATCAAAGAGGGGCGAATTATCCATCCCGGTTATTAATGTCGACAAATAGGTCGCATAGTTGATTTGAGAATCCCGTTTATTGAAGAAATCAGGATATTTCGCATTAAAGTTTTCCCAGGTAATCACGCGTTTATACAATTCATGGAAGGTGATAATTAATTCGGCATCTTCCGAAAAGCCCTGACGTAGCTCTTTCTTTCTGATCTTTAGATAATCAGTTAAAGCCGGAGATACTCTGCCTTTAAATAATTTATAATAATAGTCGTAGTTTACATCCACATAATTATCACCTTCAGTGCGTAACAGAATCAACCCACACATATCCAGGCATCTCTTGAATCGGGTGATTTCAAGATCAACTATTTTCCGGTTGGCCCGATGAATCAGGGTTGAATAGTTCAGTTCCAGGGAATCGTTAAAGTCGTTTATTGCCGTGTATACCACGTTGTCAAACAAAACATAGACCGAATCCCGGTCCGCACTCCTGAACGTGCTTAAATACTTATTGACAAGATTTTCAGTGACCGGTATGGAGAGTATTCCCAGATCATGAAAGCCGGCGATCTGTCTCTTAAAAACATTAAAGTCACCTTTCGGCGGAATAAATTTACTTTCGCATTCCTTGATTTTGCTGCGAATTGTTACGTAATCAAATTCTTCGTTATCATTACATCCGGACGTATTCTCTGCAGAAACGGAGGCAATCATCGAAATAAGGAATAGTAAACCGATTAATTTTTTCATGAGCTGTAGGTTTTTGTGGTAGATTTTCAGAGTACAGTCGCAAACCGTGTACCTATTAAAACTACTTTTTTCTCTTTTTGTTTACGTGGATTCAAAGTATAAATTATCGGTTTTTCGTTCAGCATTATTTTATTTCGGACAATGGAAAACAGGCACTTTTAAATCGGATTTCTAATCCATGCAATGGATTAAATTCCATAGCTTTTAAAGGGGATTCAGTCCTGTAAGTTTCGTTCTCCAAAAATACGAAATTATTTATCTCCTTAACACATATTAGGCAAATAGTTTCAAACATTCTAAAAGATTGGTCTATTTATACAGAAAAGCAACCGTCCGATCGAATAGACCGGACGGTTGCTTGTTAAAACTGATACGTAATGCTCGAATGAATCGGAATGAATTCCATGCCAATCATTATCGTTATCGTTCGTTCCATGCAACGGAATAAATTCCGTTGCTACAATATCGGTCGTTCCTACGGAACTGGCTACTTGCACGAATGAATGCCGTAATATGAATAGTACTATTTAATCCTGTGAGAATTCGCAGCACTATTTCAAAAAATCTCCTGCTAAAAAAGCAATCGCCGCAACCGGAATACATACGATAATCAACAATACCCCCGGCAATATCAGATTCACGATCGATTTCCCGATCGACAGTTTCTGGACTTCCGATATCCCGATCACCAGAACGACCAATGTCCAGATACCGGCGACTATTTCTACAAATAAAGAAAAAGAAAAGAGTGTGGTTATCAAAAATTCGTTATCTAAGACATCCACATTTCGTTGGAATTCGTCATTTCCTATCAGCACAATTCTCAGTATAAAAGTGAACAATACCAACAGTGAAGGTATCAAAGCATACGATATCATTCTGAACAACGATTTAGTATTTCCTGTCCCCTTCAGCCATTTACCCGTCCAGCTCAACAAAGCGGCATAGATATAAAAATAAAGCCATCCAAAAACCCCACCCCCAATCATACATACGATCAGCACACTCCACAACGGCATAATGTCGCCCATAGACCGGGTCGATGCACTGTTCAACGCACTGGTTATTCCGCCAAGAATCAACAGGATCGTGCTGAATTTTGTGTAGCCTTTCTCATCGATAAATTTAAATACCTGCCGGGGTGACATCCATATCTTGGTAAAGATTTCTTTATCGCTCAAATGTATTTCGTCAGCTTTGTTTTCTTCAAATATAATTTCCATGGGATTTTACTTTGATTCTATAATTATCTAATGTTGCAATGGGATAAATATAAACGACATACAAACGTTCGTTCTATACAACGGAATGAATTCCGTTGCTACAACATCGGTCGTTCCTACGGAACTGACTACTTGCACAGATAAATGCCGTAGGCATGATTTATATTGTAACCCGGCGGTTTTAACCCCGGGATATAAAAGCCGGATTCTTATAAATTCAGAGCAGTAGGCACGACAGATATTTCAAGTACCGCGAAAGCTTTATACTTTCTACACCACGTTTTGCACCTTTTCCCAATTCGATAATATCGAGGATGTCCTCGAAATGATCGGATACTGATAAACCACTGTTTTTACAGGCTTCTTTCGCCCTGTCGATCACAGGTACAAAGTGCCGGAATTCTGAATATTCCAGTACTTTTCCCAAATCACGGGCACTCCAGAACTCATTCCCATTTTCATCTACCTGACGAATCTGTTCAAACATATTCTGTGCTCTTTTAGATAGTTTGTTTTCCATAATTTCAATTTTAAGAAATTACTAATTAATTTGTATAGAACTCTGAATCCGAATCATTGTTTGAAATGGAATACTTTTTCTTGCTACAACATCATTGGATCTTTGCAACGGAATAAATCATCACATTACAACAATTATCCTTAATTTTGAAACGGAATAAATTCCATTGCTTCAAGATCGGCCGTTCCTACGGAACTGTATTTTCAAATTTTACCAAGTCTTTTCAATTCCCAAAAGCATCTTGCCGTTGCCTCAATATCAGCAGCAGCATTATGTGCTTCTTCAAAATTAGTTCTGAATAATTTATAATGTAATTCCGAAAGCTTCGGCCATTTATAGCCATAAGGTCCACTGATCGCACAAAAGTTTGTCGTACTTTGCATGGTACAGATTTTTCTCTTTGACGCTGTGTAATCGGACATTTTGTTTCGTAAGAATTCAGCCCCTATAATTTTCTCATCAAAGCTCATGTTGTGTGCAACAAGAAATTCAGTTTCTAAAATCATAGATTGGAAATCATTTAAGACTGAAAGTATTGGTTTGCCTTCCTGATTTGCCCTTTCAGTTGATATCCCATGAATTCGCGAGGCTTCAACAGGAATGGTAAAGCCTTCCGGTTTTATGATATAATCTCCACCGGCTATTTTATTTCCATTACTGTCGAAATACAAATAAGCCAACTGTACCAACCGTGGCCAGTTATTTAAATCACTTACCGGTGCTTTCCAATTTCTGGGTAGACCGGTGGTTTCTGTATCGAAAAATAAATACATAAAATTGGTTTTTAAAAGGATTTAAGTCCTGTAAGTTTCGTCCTCCAAAAATACAAAATTATTTATTCTCTTAACACATATCAGCCAAATTGTTTCACACAATCTAAAAGACGGGCCTATTTAAACAGAAGAGCAACTATCCGGGCGAATGGACAGGAGGGTTGCTTTTTAGAATTTAGACTTAATGCTCAAATGCAACGGAATGAATTCCGTTGCTACAAAATAGATCGTTCCTACGGAACTGGATTATTTAGTAGCAAAAATTAAGTAATCTGATTGATGTTGTAAAACAAAGGTAATAATCCTATGATTTGAAAACTTTACCCCATGTGTCCAATCTTTTAAGTAAATCCGATATCATACATATGGTGTATTTCATTCTATCTTTTAAATAATCTTTAATATTATTTTGTATTGTCGATTTGTACATAAATTTTCACATTGCCATAAATGCTATATTTTAATTTAATGGAGAGAATTGAAACAACTTCTTATATGAAATCTTCTTCATATTCCTATAAAACATCCTATTGAAATAAACAAATTAAACCAATTTCTCTTTTTCAATATCCAAGTAACCGCTAACTTTACCAAATGACCCATAACTACCAGGATTCCCATAATTTCCAACATTACCGCATTTACCATATCTTCCAAAGTTTGTATGTTGAAAGCTGTTGTTGGTTTTATACATTAATCGATTTTCAAAAATTATTTCTCAAAGATAATTTCCATTCATATCTATGAAGAAATTATAATTAGGTAGAAAGTGTCCAATATTCTGTCCAGTTGTTGAGTGTAACTGTCCGTTTACTTCGTTCGCAATATGTAGACCGTCACTGTTAAATAAATTTTTCATTTTATATAAATTAAGTTGGTTTTTTCTTCAATCTTGGGGTGTTAGATTCAGGTTTTTTATTGGGCTCGTTTATTTTTATCATTAGAGGCATAGGAAAATCTACACCTACAAGTAATGCTTCTCCTTCTCCTAAAATAGGTAAAAATGATAATGCATTTCTATTGGCAGATGAGGCTGCATTTTCAATTGCCTTTTTATCTTGTTCATTTATAAGTCTATGAACTATAAATGTACCCATTTGGCTTAATGTGCCATTTGGGATATCTCTAGGCATTTGTGTAGCTAAACAAAGGAAAAGACCGTATTTCCTACATTCTTTAGCTATTAAATCATAAGCATTTAAAGGTTTAGCTTCAAAATATTCATCTTTTACATTTTTATTTAGATATCTATGAGCTTCATCCATAAAAACAATAATAGGATTTTGTTTAAAATCACCCTTAAGAGATTTAGTTAGTAAAAACTGTCCTATTGAGTTTACCAATATCTCCCTAACTTGGAAGTCTGAATTAACGTTATTAAATGACAATCGCAAAAGTTGTTCTTTGTCTTGTGCAAAGGTGTCAATTTCATTCGTAATTTCATTTGCTTCAGTTATAGATCTATTAAATCCAAATAAATTAGAAAAATCAGGACTACTTATTAATGATTTTGTCCTAAGGATTAAACTAACACAATGATTCAATTGAGTTTCTTGTCTTGCACCCCATTTATTTGGGTCAGTTTCCCAAATACATTCATTTGCCAATTGTGCATCTAATTTATTAATATTAAAGTTAGCCGCTTGACTATCAATTTCAATTATATGATTTGAATAAAATCTATTATAAGGTCGAGTTAAATGGTTTATTTTTACAATTGTTCCATTATTTACATAAATCTCTTCATAAATTGTATCTGCTATTTTAACTTTATAACCATTTCCACTTTTTTCAATATCTGGATCTATCCCAACTGAATTTTCTAGAATTTTAAGTATTTTGAGAGATTTAATTGCTTCTAAAAGTTTTGGGGCTTGAACTTGTCCTCCTGGCTTTAATAGAATCATAAGATCGTTAATTGTTAGACTCGAATAATGGAAAAATGAATCTTTCCCAAATACAAGAGATTTTCCTTGCAAATTTTCATATTCACCAGTTGCATCAATTAATATAACTTTATTGCAAGTTCTTAGTATGATTTCTTCTATAAGTTTTGCAACAGTCCAACTTTTGCCTCCACCTGTAGTCCCAACAATCGCACAATGTCTTCCAAATAATGCATTAAGAGAAACCATACAAGTAGCATTATTTGAGGTGAGTTTACCTATTTCAGCATAAACGTTATCTAATTCATTTTCTTTTTTTCCAAACTCCTTTACATATATCTCAATTTGTTCATCAGAACAAGCATATACTTTGGCTCCAATAGCAGGATATTTTGAGACTGTCTTTTGTGTTTTATGGGGTTCAAAAACACTAAAACTCAATAATAGTTCTGCTTTTCCAGAAGGATGAAAAGATGTCTCATCATGTTGAATTGCTTTTTCACTGATTTCGTTTTTCTCACTATTAGGTAAGCTCAACTCAATAACTCGTGCCAAAAATCCATATTCTTCTCCTTCTATTACGACAAAATTACCTACATTTCCCCCTGCATAATGAACACCTTCATGACAAAACTTATCTAATAAATTTGAAGAAGGAAAATGCACTTTCACGTATTGAGGACTTACTTCATTTATATAGCCCAAGAAGTAATTATGACTGAAAGGATTCATTGTTATCTTCTTTATATGTTTGATTGTCCGGATATTTATTAGTAAAATCACTGAATTTATCAAAAAGAATTGTTACATTACGTTTGACAGTCATATTTTCTTTATCATCGAAAAATGCATCTAAATTTGTAGTTTCAATTGTTTCTTTATTATTGTAATTTACTATAACTAATTGAAAACTTGGATTTTGATCTACAGCCTCAATAATCACATTCTGAATATGTTTATCCTGAAATCCAAAACCTATTACAATGAGCAATGAATTTTCTGTACGAAGCGCTTGTTGAAAGCGAGACATCATTTCAAAATATGGCTGCTCATAAGAACTTTCGTATTTTTCGGATGCAGGATAAATAATTAATGGTTTTTCAGGTTCATCTTTTTGTTCAATCTTTCCATTCTCATATTTTACCCAATTTAATGATCCATGTAATTTATATAAATGAAAAACCTTAGTTATGAAACTCTCTTCTTGTTTTACTCTTGTCTTTTCTCTATTTACAATATCAAAATCAAAGTATCTTCCTGAGAACTTTCGAGGTTGAGTAAAAGAAAAACCGTCAATTATTACAAAGCCTGCATCATTGGCAGCTTGTTCAAAAAGTGTATCATAATTTGTTGTAAATAATTGAACTCGAGAGTCACTGGGTTTTCTTGCGGTGATTTTATTCAAGAAATCTTTATGTGGTGCTTTATTTTTATCTAAAGAAAGTTTACAAGCTAATGCAATTTTTTTTTCTAGCACTTTTCGTAATGAACTATAATTATCACCTTCTTTTTTATTATTGACTTTTCCATATAGAATGATATATGATAATAAATTTTCAATATCTCTTTTAATAAAGAAATCCTTAGATTCTAAATTGTCTATTTTAGCTTTAAATGCATTTATTTCATTCAAGCAATAAGTCCATAATCCTTCACGTGTTTTACCACTTTCAATACCATTATCTAGTGAAGTTCCTGCAGCAGTAAGAATAATAAGATTTTTATAATGTCTTTTAAAAAAACTATTATAAAAATTATTCTTGAATTCTTCGGCTAACTCTTTTCCTTTTTTTGCACACCCTTCTACTTTTTCTGAAACTTCACCATTAACAAAACAGTTATTTGAATTATAAGCAATTGAATATCTATTTTGTAAGAGAATATATTTTTTGTCATCTTCCTTTCTTGTATTATCTTTTGTCATAGTTTATTATTTAACTAATAATTTATTGTCAAAAAAACACATATCCCTGTTCACCCTCAAAAATACAACAAATATCCATTCCCTTAACACATATTATCCAAATAGTTTTAAACAATCCAAAATAATACCCTATTTAAACAAAAATACCTTCCAGACACAAGTCTGAATGGCATTTATCTTATTAAACCTAAAAGATTGTAGCAATTAAACATTTTCTTCAAATATCCCTCACCACCCGGATATACTTCTCAATATACGCTTCTTTCGTCTTTGTTTTTACGGCATAATATACTGCCCCAGCCAAACCTCAAAACATACTGAGTATTTTTGAGCGTTTTCTTTAAGCCCTTTGAACGTCTATATAATTTCCTGTAATGCTATGTATATCATAGCATTACGTTGTATCATATCTCCCTGATTTAATGTGGCACAAAGATATATAATTGTAATAAAATAAGGGCAATCATGATATTATTTTGTAATAAAACAAGGGCAAAATGCACCATATTATGTAATAAAGTAAGGGGTAATTAATTGTTTTTAAAATAAAACCAGTCTTTTACATTCAGCTTGTTTAAAACCTTTTAATATTTCGAAAACCCTAAAGCGTACGAAGTACCTTTAGGCGTTTGGTTGGGTAGCTGGTTGATTGGTTAATTGGTTGATTGGTTGATTGGTTGGTTGGTTGATTGGTTGATTGGCTGATTGGAGGAGTCAATAAACGCTTTCGTGTCCTTCGGACGACGAAAGGTTTATCCTGCAGTTTTTTCATCAGTGGATCAGACAACAGTGTATTACCTGTTTTGAATGCCGATAAAGCAACACAGGTAACAGGCAAAATCGCCGATCATTTTACGTTCGGCAGTAATGTCGGTGCGCCAGGTGTTGTCTTCGTTCTGCAGGGCCTGTTGCCGGCTCATAATATTACACCGGTCGATAAAGTGATTGTGGGCAGCCGTCCGCTCGGTGTCAGACTCCGCCCGTTCATTCTGAGTCAGGAATTGCCATTCACCCCGGATGGCTGCATACCGTACGGCGGATTTGTAAAGCGATTTCCTCACTTCCCCCAGCCTGCTTGATTGTATAGACAAAAAGGAACGGTACGCGATGGTGTAATCCAGTGTCATTATTTTCGAATTAGAGTTGTACTTTAAATCAGCTATGCAGGAACGGTTTCTTTGATTGTTGCAATTGAACCATCCCGAGAATCATGAAGTACACAAAAATACAGATAAATACGGACTCCTGCCAGGATTTCGTTAACAGAATGGATTATCGGAGGAATAAATCACCCGCGTGTTGTACAATTTAGCCCTTTACAACTTCTGTAGATACGCAATCAACCACAAAACCCAACCTAATTATCAATAAATTACTGACAAAATCAACTAATTATATTTTTACTTAGCCTGTAGTGGGAATAGAAATAAGAACCGCCACATAAACCATATTCTTTAAAATAAGGAACTTGCTTAGCAAGCAGAACATCTCTGTTAGAAAACTGATTTAGGATATTTTTTTTGAGTATCCTATACACTATTCAAATAATCAAAATCAAAAAATTACACGCACATCTTGTTAAATTGTAAATTGTAAATATCTGGTGCTTTAGAGGCTGTGTAAAAACGAATAACGTTGAATAAATCACTTACGAATTAGAAGTTAAGCTATTTATTAAATGAGGTAAATAAGGTTGGGTTTTGTGTATGATCGGTTTTCTACTAAGGTTTAATACCTGAAAATAAGGTTTTTAATCAATAAAACCTTATTTCGATTTTTCAACCTCAGTAGAAAAGAATCCTCTCTATTTCTTAACCTTATTCGCTTATTTCAATGTTGAGTTTCAATTTGATAGTTTTTGTTTTTTTTAATTTTCTTTTTACAGACCCTCTTTAGTGGTTCAGAATAATATTTTCTGTCTCAAAATCCATTATTCCCCGGTAGCAGGTACCTAGAACTTCATTCAACAACTCATTTTCGGGTTCCGCCAGGAGAAACAGGGTCAGGCATGAATGGAATTTCAGGTAATCGGTCATTCCGAAAATATCAACCGGGTTTTTGACCCTGCTCTTCAGCACGGCACGGAAACTCTCCTCCAGCCGCTGCCGCAACAACGGATGATGCAGATAGGCACGTGCTTCGTCCAACCCGCTGATTCCGAAGAATTTTGCGTTGGTGCTGTTGCCAAGTTCCTTTAGTTGAGGGAAGATAAACCACATCCAGTGCGTTTCTTTCTTCCCGTGTTCAAGTTCCCGCAGCGCAACGTCGTAAACACGCTCCTGCGCTGCCACAAAACGATCCAGAGGGTAGGTTGTTTCCATAGTATCCGAAATATGTGTTGTTGGTAGTTGATTGCCGGTTCATGCGGAATGGCATGCTGTGTATATAAACAATCAGCCGGCAGGGTTGTTTAACCGGTCGCAAAAAAATAAGC